>Ga0307518_10002712_pt1 | contig 12852 bp, 15 predicted proteins | sample 25_EM_MG_FD_203889 | JGI IMG/M metagenome (GOLD analysis project Ga0307518, IMG submission 203889) | Populus trichocarpa ectomycorrhiza microbial communities from riparian zone in the Pacific Northwest, United States - 25_EM | ecosystem: Host-associated > Plants > Roots > Unclassified | place...
AGAGGACCAGGACTGATACTTTTTAGAATTGGGTAGGACCAGGACTGCAGTCCAGTCCTCAAATGGTCCGGTCCTGGTCCGGTCCTTGGTCCTTTAGCAGTCCTAGGACCGGACCTTCAAACACTACCCCTAATGCTCCCAACGATGCACAGAGTGTTCCAACAGCTCAATCTCCACCAAACTTGGTCTCCGGGGTTTTCTTTTGGTGATTTCCACCTCTTCTTATGAGTGTATTACTTACTATCATGGTCTACCCTACTTACTTCAGCTTCATAGCTGCATTGTAGCACTAGATGTGCCCTTGACTTGTTTCCTTGACTTGTTGTTTACATTTGTTTACCCAGAAGTGCACATACCCTGTAGAGTCCAATGTTTCTCCTCTTCAGTTACTCACACTGGACTCTAGTCTGGACCTTATTTGAGCAGCTCAGCAGCACTTTGTGTGCTTCCAGCAAGTTTTGGCTTGAACACTGCCTGGGCTGCAAGTTGATGTCGGAAATGCAAGACGTGACAATGAAGTGATGGACAGTGTTGGAAACTGAGCAGAGACGTTGAGTGGGCATGGAGATATGCCCATTGCCAAGCATTCAAAACGACATGCATATAGCTGCAAATGTGATGAAATCCATCAGTACATGTTGAAAGAAGTTGAAACCACCCAACTACCTGTCAAACCTGCAAAATAGCCTACAAACAACCGACACAGGCACAGAAGCCACATGGGCATGCTGAACATATGCATAGACATGCATGGCATTGCAGAACAGCTAGACCCACACAGGAAATTGTCAGTACATGGCCAACAGACCCAAAATCACCAAACTTACCTGCTGGGAATGCAATGCAGCACTCAGACCCGTCGTACAGGCTTGAAAGAAACCCAGGCATGCTGAATGTGTGCACATAGGCACATGATAATGCAGACGGCTCAAAAATACATGCAAAGGTGTTAGCTTACCAGCTGGAGGTGCAAGTTGGTGCAGAGATGGAGTATGGGTGCACAGAGGCCACTCAGATGCATTGGACATGCACACAGATGCACAGAGTGTTGCAAATGATTCTAGAATACATTACAAACTGTCAGAAACCCCAAAATCAATTCAAAAACATCAGACTTTCCTGGTAGAGGCAGAGAATTGCACACAAACAAGCTGGAAAAGCTTGAGAACCCCTCTGCAGACAGATTGTAAACATGAAAGGACATGCACATGTTCAAAAATGGCTGCAAATGCAATAGAACTTGACAGCATACCTTGAATCAGGTGAAAAGTGCCACATTCACCTGTTGGCACAAAGACCTGGCCCACATCAAGGTGGAAGGCCTGTGGGACCTCATGGGGGTGTCGACTGTAGGCACAGATGTGCAGGGCAATGAAAACAATTTGAAACTGGCTAAAAGTGTGAGTAAAATCATCAAATCATGTCAAGTGAGGACAATGGTGCAAAACTCACCTGTTGGGCACAAAATCATGATGCCCAAGCATCCCAGATGATAGAAATATGTTAGCATTGGTGGACATAATGTGTACTATGCACTGCAAATGATGCCAACCGAGGCCTTGAACACGCGAAGTCGAGAGGTGATCTTTGGACGAGCTGTTGAGGCATTGGGGACAGTCAAGAGGCTTGCAGCAAGTGTTGAGGACTAAATGGTTGGTGGTAAGGCTGGCGAGCAAAGCAAAGACATCACTGACACAATGAGCGGCGGTTGGCTGCAGAGGCGATATTGTACTCTTGCCAAAATTCCTGGGGAAGCCTAAGGTGGATGGGGTTGGTACAAGCTAGTTTGTGTAGACTTGATGTGAAGATATCCTCAATGACATGCAACTATACCACAGTTCCAGGAACACTATCTCCCTACTACCACCGGCATGTGTGAGCTGAGTAATATACCAAAAATGCGAAAGGGATAGAGTAATACTGATGACAAGAGAGCAATGCAACTATACCACAGTTCCAGGAACACTATCTCCCTACTACCACCAGCATGTGTGATGACAATGGCAACTGTGTCTGAACATAGTTATGTAGTTATCACTGAGAAATGCAGACTTTGATCATTCATAGTACTAGTACATGTAGCATCAAGACAATGGAACTATGACTGATGTTTGAGGTCAAGATAAAAGTGGGGATATCACTAGTAATGAGGTTGTTGTAAAAAATTGACAAGGGCAATGCACCAGCAATCTTTTTCAACGTTGGTCATCCCAGGTAGACCTGCCAAAATCAACCTGAAAAATGAATGTACCTTGTGAATGGTCGCCTGGACCTTCTTGCATATCTTAGCAGAACACCATGTCACAATGGCATTATTCCGGCTATCATCTGCAGTGATGATGAGCTTAAAATCTTATTATTAAGGAAACAACTCAATAAAGATGAAAGTAATAATTGGCTTACCCAGCCACAGATGGCAGCTCTTTCATACAAGGACAGCTGGGAAATACTGTTTGACTCTGAGAAATGAAACCATCCTGCATGTCTTCTTCCATGCACTGCTCCCCATGATGTTTTCGTGAATGCAATGTGACCACATGGGATATCCTAGAAAAAATTATTAGAAAAAGTAGAATTAAAGAATGAATGTAGACCTACTACAACATATTTGTTCTCCAAGTTTAGCTGCCATGAATGGAAGATACCATATGCATGGGACAGTGAAGACACCACAGTTGTTACTTTGAATAATGAACGTGGCTTGGTTCCACACATGTTCTTTAAATTGATGTGATGTCTCATGAAGTCGAGAGACAACCTCATTCATGAAGGCAGCATTGTCAGTTTGAGTTCTGTGACCATTTGGCCATGGGACTATTGTGGGTTAGAAGTAAGATTAGTGATAGAATATGGGACTTACCATCATCCAGAAGCCACTCATTATTTGAGGTTTGCATGCATTCAAATATGCTTTCCACTAATGCCTTCTCCATGATCAATCATTGAATGTGAACTGTGGGTGTGTTCCAAAGGAGGGCACACAGTATTTCCATTTCATTTCTGATTGTTTCTGTCCAGTTCTGTAACCCCACCAACTGGTCCATGAATGCGGCTTCAGAAGTAGAGATCAGTTTATTTAACATGGGTTGAAAAACATAAGTCCTCACCGGGTCTGCAAAAATGTGACTGAGGTACCTTGGGGGCATGCAGAACAGGTAATGTTGTAGCATGAGAGAATGGGTGTGGCTGACTTTGTGGAACGACAGTCAGCATGGGGTCTCCAATAAAAATGGGGGTAAAATCTCACTTAGATGCAGAGACTCAATCCTTTGGGGGGAAAAAGACTGATCTATTCTGTTGTAGGGAATGGTATAAGTGGGCAGGGGCCCCATGTACAAAACAAAGGGTCAGAAAAACACTAAAGTGCTTGAAGCATGCCTAAGTAGTGTTTTAAAGTCTGGTCTGGTCTGGTCTTTTCACCTTTTTTGTTAAGATAAACCACAAAGGAGCACTCTTGTGCCCAGTGTCAGAGACTGAAGAGAAGAGACTCTGGGCACGAAAATTTCAACTACACAAACAAAGCAAACAAGGAGAAACAAAGGAAAACACAAGCCACAAATCATGTGATGAACCATGAAAGGAAGGAGCTGAAGTAATCACTAAAAAAGTGTCCATAAGCACAACAAGAGTGCACAAACACTCAATATCAACATTTTTGGGGGGCAACCAGACCGCAACCGGTCTTACAAATCCTCAAAAATGTAAAGACTGCAACCGAACTGACATGGACCAGTTGTGCTATACCTAGGAGGTGCAACCAGTTTTTTACAAAGACCGATTGCATTCCCAGCCAACAGTAAAATTTGGCAATTTCAACATGCAAAATATGACCCTCTGTTTTGCATATTTCTGGGTGACAGTGGTTCTGCGCATTTTTGAGGTATTTACTTCATTAATTATTATTAGCTAGTGGTTTATCTGTGAAAATGCACACAAAACAAGCCCCCTGTTTTGCACATTTCTGTGGGGTGGTTTTACGCATTTTTGGTGTTATTTAATCCATTAATTATTAACAACTAGTGATTTATCTGTAAAAAAAAACAAACACAAAACAAGATCCCCTGTTTTGCACAGATCAGTTGGGTACTGGAAATGCACAATATAGGGGGTCTTGACCTACATGTAACCCTGCAACCGGTTTTTCATTTTCCCTCCACTTCATGCAACTGCAACCGGACCAATCCCCAACCCCCAAGGACCACAACCACAGTCTGGTTGCAACCAATAAAAGTTCAGTCTGGTTGTGGGTCTTTTTGCGGTCCTAGGACTGGACTTTAAAATACTATGCCTAAGTGATGGTACTAGCCTAATAAAGGAGAGTGGTGCACTCTTTGGTGCTACAAACATAAAGGAAAGGGTCCACATGTACGTGACAGGCACCTGAGTGCCAAGGGGACATTGTAAGAGAAGCAGGAGCCTCAAATAAGGAGAGGTGGGCGTCCATATGTACCCACAATGTGTGCACTCAATATCAACAATGCTGCCCTATAGGACCTTCTCTGGCTATCGCTACTGGGTCACATTCATCAATGACTACTCCAGATATTGCTTTGTGACCCCCATTGCTGCTAAGTCGGATGTCTTTGAGGCCTTTAAACACTTCAAGGCCTTTGCAGAGAACCAGAGCGAGCGAAAGCTCAAGACTCTCAGGGATGACAAGGGTGGTGAGTACATGAGCAATGCTATGGCCGATTTCACTGTGCTGTGCGGTATTGCGCCAGCACACTGTCAGGGCTTGTCCTCAGCAAAATGGGGTGGCAGAATGTGCCAATAGACTCTTGTCTGACCGCATCACTGCTATGTTGGACAAGTCAGGCATTGCCAATGCCTTCTGGGGTGAGGCTCTTGCTGCTCTTGTGCATGTTTGGAACAGGTGTCCCACTGATGCAGTGGACGGTGCTATGCCCTATGAGCTGTGGCATGGACACAGACCCGATGTGTCCCATCTGAGGGTGTGGGGATGTACTGCCTATGTGCATGTGCAGAAGGATAAGTGTGCTGCACTTGACCCACACATGGAGAAGTGTGTCTTTATTGGCTACCCTGATGGGTATAAGGGTTGGCACAGCAGGCAAAGCCCTGGAAAGACCCCCCCTAATTTGGCCTTCGGATTCACCACGGACGAAAAATTTGAGTGATAAACATGAGTGTTAGAAGTTGTCTGTAAAATGTGTCAATGTACTCACAATTTGCTCAGGTTGATTCCACTAGAATTTTTTGATTTTTTAATGCTACCGTCTGTGACTTAAAAAGAACAGAGGATTTCTCGATAGCTCGGTGTGCCAGTCTAGCTAAGTCAACAATTTCGATGTGAAATCTATGGCCGAAGAACACCAGCTCTATATTAGGTAAGCAACATGTCATCCAGTGCATGAATTCTGAGGCTTTTTTTATCGTCAGAACTCAACGTCGCATCCACGCCGCAAGCCTAGCTTTTGTTTGTCACAACTTCAAGTGACAAAGACAACTCCTGACTCATTTTGTTGCGCATTGATGTCAAACAGATGTTGTGGCTTATGTCCCTGATTGCCACACCTGAACGTCAGGTTACAAGCACAAGTTCCAAGGTGTGAATGTACGTTTATAATGTCAAATCAATTTGCTTACATGTTGGATTTATGTTGTACAGGTGATCTCAAAATCAACTGGTGCGATATCCTGTTTTCATCACACATGTGGTGAGTAGTTTTCTTTGTCTTTGCCTCACTGTTTTTTTATCATATTTTTGCAGCTCCCACTGATAGCTGGCATCGCTGCACTGCAGCGCTTTCAACGCCGAGCTGGACTCGCTGGACTCGCTGCTGGCGACGTTCATGATTCTTTCAAGCAAGTCTCATGCCATGGAATCGCCCCCAAAGTATTCACCCCAACTTGCATGCTGTGTGCTCCCTGATCGCCCTCAAAATATCTGCCCTGATGTCCGATCACTATGCAACATGGCTGCAAATTTCATGCTGTACCTCCCGGTGGCAACAGTCCACTTCGGAGCAAGAGCAGTTTCATAGTCAATAGTTTCCCCATGAGTCAGACCTTTCATCTCATGTGTACTTAAGTACTTGCTTGTCTTCATTAATCAAGTTGATCACGGAGTCCCAACTCAACCGACGCAAAGTTATGTGATTGTTGTCGAGTTCTGTAGGTCCTCGCCACACTACATGGCAAAGAACAAAGTTCGCTGCACCTGTCAGGTGTACCGCTGCAACGAGATATTGACCCAGGATTCTTGAACAAACCTACCATCTCCAGGCCATCTGCTTGCCCCTTCAACAGTTCATCAACACCGCCGGGACGACAAAATCTGGCACTCAGCTCAACAAGGGCAAGATATAGAAGTCGAGTTATTAACTGCTGCGGCCAGATTACCCATTGATCCTGATCCCGTGGTTTCATCCAGGGCTTGTCGCAGCGAAGAAAACAATCAGCGTACAATTGAGGATCAGCTTGAACACATAGATGTGCAGGATAACAGGTCGATCCATGGTACGGAGATTATTGCTTAGCCTACACCTCAGGTAACCCGTTTTCCAGCTGCCTCTGAACCCTTGTGGCAGTATCACAATCTTTATGTGTCTTTGATCTCTACATTCACTGGCATTCCATCACCTGGCCTGTCCTTCCTGCACCAAAACTTGACACCATCCGATGACCGATCAGCTTGGATTGATTCTTCTTCTGCCTCTGGTCCATTCATTCATCATTATTGCTCCATTAGGAGGCTGTTAGAAATTGTGGATATGATTGCGAGTGATGATCATGAAGAGATTAGCGCTGCAAAGCAGACACTTATCACGGAGATACAGGAGCATTTTGACCACCTTAACTGGACCATACAGTTTGAATGGACTCGCCAGCAGACCGTAGGGGTGTCTAGTGCCAGTGTTTCTCGATAATCCACCCCAATAATTGTGCAATCCAGTAGGCTCTAGCTTTCCTGAATAATGAATGGGTGTAACGGTACCTTAGGGCACTTGTATCACACTTGGAAATCAATGTTATCTATTGCTGTCCCAATGTTACTCAGTATTATTGTGACCAGTATACTACACATTTTCTCAGGACTTTCAATGGAACATTCCAACTTTGTGCTTGCAGCTCTCTGCATTATTGTGACCTCTGTGCCTCTCAACAACACTACTAATCCACTGCGACTGCATAATTTGACCTCAGATTGGCCTATGGACATACGTGCTGTGCTTACACTGCTGAACATCGACCCAGAACTATGCCAATATATCTGCTGCCCCACCTGCTGTAGCCTGTATGGCCCATTCTTAGAACAGCCCAGTGACTATCATGGTGTCCCAGATTCATGCAGCCATTGTGCAACACCTACTAGTCCTCCTTGTGGCGCTTTGCTTTTCCAAGAAAGCAAAAAACAAGGAGTTTGTATCCCATCCTGTCGCTTCTCATATCAGCCCCTTCGGTCATGGTTAGCACGCTTTCTCTCCAGAGCCGATGTGATGGCATCATTACGACAGACTGTTGATATTGAGTGTTTGTGCACTCTTGTTGTACTTATGGAGACTTTTTTAGTGATTACTTCAGCTCCTTCCTTTCATGGTTCATCACATGATTTGTGGCTTGTATTTTCCTTTGTTTCTCCTTGTTTGCTTTGTTTGTGTAGTTGAAATTTTCATGCCCAGAGTCTCTTCTCTTCAGTCTCTGACACTGGGCACAAGGTCTGTAATCTGTAGCTTTCCATCCAATTCAGTCTCTGACACTGGGCACAAGAGTGCTCCTTTGTGGTTTATCTTAACACAGACTCCTGGCCCAATGACCAATACTATGTACAACATTTGGGATGGTTCAGTCCTTAGACAATTTAAAGGTCCTGACAGCAAAGCGTTCTTCAAGTCCAATCCCTCTAACATGGAGATTCATCTTGCGTTCAGTATGTTTGTTGATTGGTTCAATCTGTTTGGCACAAAACAAAGTGGCAAGCATGTCTCGTTTGGTGCCGTCTACATGGTTTGTTTAAACCTCCCTGTTGACTTACGCTATCAACTTGAAAATGTTTACCTTGCTGGAATAATCCCTGGTCCACATGAGCCCTCTTCCTATCACCTCAACCATGTCATCCAGCCACTTGTCGATGACTTAATTGATGCCTTAGTCGCCTGGATTCCAGTTAACCCACACCGATGCCTGGTACTCTGTGTGGTTATTCCACTTGTTTGCGACTTGCTGGCCGCGCGGAAAACAGCAGGGTTTGCGGGACTTGGTAATCTGGAAGGAAAATATTGTTCATTCTGTTGAGTGGTGTAATCTCAGCACCTCACCTCACTAGTTCTCAAGCTAGTACTTGGGTTAAACCCCCCCAAGTAAGCCATGTACCCTTGACCATATAGCTCAGTGGTTAGAGCACCTGGTAATAGACCTAGGAGGTCTAGGGTTCAATTCCCTGTCTGGTCACATTACTTTTAACGCATTCTGCTTACAAACAGCTGCAGGTATTGTGAACACAGATGTATCGCCATGGAAGCGTCGCACATGGAAAGAACATGTTGCTATCGCAGAGTTGTGAAGAGATGCGGAGTCCCAAGGTATCCGGGAGAAAATATATGCTCAGTTCGGTATCCGATGGTCCAAACTACTGTGCTTGACTTACTGGAACCCAACAAGGTTCACAGTGATAGATTCGATGCACAATCTTTTCACTGGAGATCTTCAACACCATTGCCGCAATGTTCTTGGTATGTCGGCTGACGCCAAACCAATCGATGAGTGTCGGGTGCAATCACATGCTCCTGTTCCACAGGAGCGTGAATTGGATATCACCATCAATGCCATCAAGCTTGGTTCACTCACAGGTCTGAACTGCATCAGAAGAGGCTATATCGTTGCCCTTGCACAGGCCAACAATGTGCGACCCAAAACGAACGTTAGTTGTAATCCTCTGGAACAACTAAGGAAGAAAGATCAAGTCATTGGTAGATCGGCATATGCCAAGGCATTGCTTGATTGGGTGAGTCATCAGGTTTCATGAACAATTACATAGTAACCTGGTAATTAGTACCAGGAACATGACAAACCAGAGATACGTCGTCCAGCAATATTTCCTCAGGCCATAGTGGATCTTTCGACAGCCTGGGCAGACGCACCAATTACTGTTGTGCTGGATCACTCCGTTCTATCGGAGGTTTGGGCAGATATGGCAAACACGAGCTTACCATCATGGATTTCCAGGGCTCCCCACAATCTTGGTAGCCGAGGTCATGGAAAACTTAAAGCTGATCAATGGTGCACGGCTTGTCAAGTGAATCTGGTGATCACGCTTTGTAGGCTTTGGGGCCATCAAGGTGTGAGTAGCAGAGAGCAGGCTCTACTCCACAACTACCTTTCTCTCGTCATAGCAGTTCATTGGGCAACCACATGCTCTACCTCTGAGCAGCACATAGAACTTGTTGAACAGCATCTGGTATACTATGTCCAAAGTACCCTCGAGCTTTTTGGTTCTCACGCTTTAGTCTTCAATAACTGCGCGTCGTTTCATATTCCGAAATGTTTACGTGCCTTTGGACCTGCTCATGGGTGGTGGGCATTCCCCTTTGAGCGTTACAATGGTATCCTTCAGCGTTTCAATACGAATTCCTGAGTCGGTATGTGTACAAATGTCCGAATAGGCACGAAGACTAATTCCAGCAACAGGTGAAATGGAGCATACACTGGCAAAAGCGTTCTGCCAAACGGGCAACCTGAAAACATTACTAATGCAGGGAAATATGCCAGACTTCGTAAAAGAATTTCAAGTCCTGTTCTCTGCATATTTTGGGTTGGCATTTTCTGGTTCCCAGCATAGTGATATCACAATGCTTAGCTATATGAGTCATGGCAACGGAGATGCCCCAGCCATGATGGAGAAACCTGACCAGCTGGCTGTCCTCTCTACTGAAACCTACCAAGATCTGATTTCTTGCCTTAATGAAGAACTATCTCCGCCCTGCTATTGTTCGCAACCATCACCGCACCCAGATATGTGGATTGTCGACCCTCATGTACAGGACAAGCAAATAGTCACCATGAACAGGGTAACGTTTGCGTGTGTCTCAAAGCACGTCGGGAATAGTTGTATCCTGTTTACCATTGTGGGGGATAATTTGCAGCATGCAGGCGAAATCCAACGAATCTTTATTCATCAACAGCGTGCGATAGGACTCAACACGGAGTTTGTGACGGAAATCTTCTTTGTCATTCAGCAGTTTCAAGCCCTTGACGACATGCAAGCTGCATATGACCCGTACCACCGATTTTCTGGTTTGCCCTGTCGCCTCTTCTCCAGACAATTTATGGGCGACCGTGTTATTTGAGCTCAGAATATCGTAAGCCACTTTGCCGGTTGCCCTTACCAGAGGCCTGAACTCTCTGGACAATTTCTAGTGGTGTTATCATTGAACCGAGTGAGTGTTTTAGGAGTTGTATTGACAGCTGGCTAACAAGAGTACTATAAAATCGTACAGAATTGATGTGTTGTATCATTGCGCATCGTATCTTTGGTGATGCTATTGTATACCTGAGCACGCATGTAATACATATGACAGTTTAGTTTATTTGTCCATTCTTGTAGTGTCAATTTGTTAGTGTTATACATCTTCTGTTTATGTTGACTGCCTGCCTTTCACATCCTTTCTTCCACAGTCAATGAAGTTGTCATTCAATCTGTTCGTTTCAGAACATGTCCTGGAGGATCATACAGAATCGGTTAATGTGCTCGCATTTTCTCCGACCGGGAGCCGCCTCGCTAGTGGCAGCCAAGATGGTAGCCTAGTCATATGGGAGCCAATTACTGGTGTCACGAAATATCGCATCGTTTGTCCGAGTGCGGTTCTCAGTCTCGTTTGGGATCCTCGATACCTCAATTTTGTTTGTTGGCTGCACCCATGGTGTCCTGGCAGTACTTGATAATTTCGAGGTATGTGCTACCTACACTGTCGCTCATTGCAATGCGATTAGACTTTGAGACAGGCTCATGAATTATGCACGTCCGTCCTTACTGGTCTCAAGGCGTCTATATTTGCCCTTGCTATTGATTATTACACTGGTGACGTCGCTGTAGCTGTTGGTTCTGAGGTTCACGTTGCCAAACAAATTGGCCCAAGTTTAGTTGTTTCTGCATCTCATCAATTAATGCACTCACCACATACTTTCACCAGGGGATTATGCTACAGTGAAAATTTTACCTGCACCACCTGAGCTTTTCAATGTAACCGAGCCGGCTGACCAAAGAGTTCACAGTAGAGCAGTTGCATTCAAAGAGAAAGAGAGTGAACTAGTTGTCACTTACTTGAATCATGGGATTGTGTACGTACTTCCTCTCCTTTTAGAAGGTAATTCAATCACATTCGATTCTAGATGTTGGGACGTAGATACGTTGCAATGCTTATAGCAAGTTCATCCTATCCATGGTCACCGGTTAATGTAAGTATTGCTTGGCTATGCTATCCTTTCTATTCTAATAATTTTAGTGGACATGCTGCCCTTGCCCTCAACGCAAAGAAGGTTATTGTATCTAACCTAGGAGAAGGGGTCGATGTTTATTTTTCAGGGCACTCTCACCCCGATTTATGCCTAAAAAACCGCCCTATTTCTGAAGATAGAAACCTACCCTTACAAGTTTCCTTCGTCTTGAGTGGATCAGCTATTATCTGTGGATCTTCGGATGGTAGAGTTCCCATCTGGGTGGCGTCATCGGGCGAATGCTTACAGTTATTGGAACACGGAGGTAAGCTGATTTGACAATATTGGGGAATGGTTCTTATTTCTTTCAGGACATGTTGTGCAGGCCATTGTGGTTCGTTCCTTCCATTTTAACGTACAAATGTATAGTGTTGACTTTGTGACCATAGGCTTTCGACTTCCCTTTTTACACCTTGGTTGCGACAGGGGCGTCCCGTACAGGATAGGGCACCTTTGTTGAGATCTGGAAAACCCAGGGAAACAATAGTAAGTTTTCCTCTGTTCCAGGTGGTTGGTAGTAAGGACACCGCCAAACTGTTCAGATAAATCACAAAGGAGCACACTTGTGCCCAGTGTCAGAGACTAAATTGGATGGAAAGCTACAGATTACAGACCTTGTGCCCAGTGTCAGAGACTGAAGAGAAAGGACTCTGGGCACGGAAATTTCAACTATATAAACAAAGCAAACAAGGAGAAACAAAGGAAAACATAAGCCACAAATCATGTGATGAACCATGAAAAGAAAAAGAAAAAGCTGAAGTAATCACTAAAAAAGTGTCCATAAGTACAACAAGAGTGCACAAACACTCAATATTAACACAAACAGTCCTCTCTGCATGTTCCAAAGTGGTATGCTTGTATATCTGGACAAGGCATCTTGAAATCAATAGTGCCTGTCTCCTTGGTAATTTTCATTGCCTCTGTTCTCCTTACAACAATGGGGTGCGCATATGCTATGCATGTTGGTATTGAGTGTTTGTGCACTCTTGTTGTGCTTATGGACACCTTTTTCAGTGATTACTTCATCTCCTTCCTTTCATGGATCATCACATGATTTGTGGCTTGTGTTTTCCTTTGTTTCTCTTTGTTTGCTTTGTTTGTATAGTTGAAATTTTTGTGCCCAGAGTCTCTTCTCTTCAGTCTCTGACACTGGGCACAAGTGTGCTCCCTTGTGGATTATTTGAACAATGCATGGCATACGTGTGGCAATATTAGCAATATTGGTGCTTTCTTTACTAATATATCCCAAGTCGATCAGTGCAGCTTCGCGCTGTGAGTCAAAGTGTGGATTTGGGTCAGAACAATAACCCAAACACAACACCAACAAAGGACTACAAAATTGTGCGAGTGGTGGTTTACCTCCGCGGTGTCCAGAGAGGATGTGCTGAGGAGGGGGAG
>Ga0307518_10002713_pt1 | contig 12848 bp, 8 predicted proteins | sample 25_EM_MG_FD_203889 | JGI IMG/M metagenome (GOLD analysis project Ga0307518, IMG submission 203889) | Populus trichocarpa ectomycorrhiza microbial communities from riparian zone in the Pacific Northwest, United States - 25_EM | ecosystem: Host-associated > Plants > Roots > Unclassified | place...
AAAAAAATCGCTAGAATAACATAGTCTATCGCATGACACGTGGTGCGTGTGATTAGAATTTGTGTATCATTTAATATAAGTAGGGTTATCAATGAATTGGATTAATAAACAGATAAAATTAGGTCTTATAAATTCAAGTCGGATGCTTCAATTTTGATATTGATTCGAATGGATTCTATTAGATTTAACATTTAGAGCATGTTTGGTGCACCGTGTTCCCTTAAAATTTAAATTTTTTTTTGCATAAAATGAATTTGTTTTTATGTTTTTAGATCGTTTTGATGTGTTGATGTCAAAAATAATTTTAAAAAAATAAAAAAAATTATTTTGATGCATTTCTAAGCGAAAAACACTTTGAACCGTCACCGCTACCACAATCCTAAACATACCCTTAATTTTTCCGAAACACATGTTTTGAGCTTTGAAACATTTTTGTACTAGTTTTTTTTTTAGCAAAACAAAAATGGTATTATACACCATAAATATATTAGTTAAGAAAATCTGTGTTAGTTCAAAATTTTAATTTATGGTTGATGGTTCATAGGTATATGATTTAATTTAAGGATGTGTTTGTGAGTGTGATAGCAGTTAGTTTTTGTTTAGAAATGCATTAAAATAATATTTTAAAAAAAAATTAATATCAATTAAAACAATCTAAAAATATATATATATACACACACTGTTATTACTATTACATTGAAAATCTTATAAAAACCAATCATAAGTTTCTAATTAATTTGACTCCATAATTGGGCATATATGACAATAAATAAATGACTATTTAATATTTATTAAGAACATGGTAAATTCGCCGCTGTTTAGTATTATATTTATCTGGCAAGTACTAAGTAAGTAGACATAGACATGTGATTTTAGATCAGTTGTCCTTCACAATCAATCAGTTTTAACATGAAAAAGGAGATGCTGTGGGGGCAGTCTTATAGCTTGAGAGCACTCATTTCTTCGCTTCAAACATATAATACCAAGGTAGGTAGGGTAGGTATTATTTATTATAAAATATATTAAAATAGTATTTTTTTTTATTTTTAAAAAATTATTTCCAATATATAATCTGAAAATACTATAACATTTTAATCTGAAATAAAAAAAATATTTTTAAAATACAAAAAAAAAAAGTTTGTTTTCACACAATAGTTGGGACGTCACTTTTGTTGCGATAAAAGAGCGATGTACCGGTGCAAATCACATCTGTTTGTTTTTGCTTTTTAAAAGTGTTTTTAAAAAATTTTAATTTTTTTTTATTTTTTAAATTAATATTTTTTTAGTATTTTGATATCATTTTTATGCTCTGATATCAAAAATAATTTTTAAAAAATAAAAAAAATATTATTTTGATGTATTTTCGAGTGAAAAAACACTTTAAAAAACAATCTCAACCACACTTACAAAATAAGCATGGGTTAGCACTTAAGAATTTAAACAGGTTGTCTTGAAAGTGAAGCTTATATAGTCTTTAATGTATTAATTTAAGAATCAAATCAAGCCTAAGATCTCAGAATTCAACCTTTCCGAAGGAACAAAGACAAGTGAACCTTAGATTTCTGTCTGCAATTGTTGATGTAAGCATTAAAACTATATAATATTAAAACCGCAAAGGGTCTCCCTCCAAGCACATTTGGACCGCCACTTGCATTAAATTAATAAGCAATCAGCATAGCTATTTCACTACAACAATGTTTTTTTATCCTCGAGAAACTCAGTCAATTTAATTGAATGCTGAACTCGCAATTAAAAACAATAATCGGATGACTTGTGCGTTACAACATACATCCTTTTAAATATATTTAAAAAAAAAAAAAGATTATCACCCCACGGGCATGCTCTTGAAATTGATGTTTTCGAGAGAGAAAACCCCACAAAATTAGCTCGTGACCCAAAACAAGATGTGCTTAAAACAAATGCAAAAGGTGCTGCCTCCCCTGCTTTATGAAAGGCCAAGCCAGCTTAGTTAATTCCTCGAGAAAATGATTTAATGCTTATCCTGTGAGTTCATTTCTAGGTGCTCTAGCATCAGGTTTACGTCAACAGAAATGAGTAATTAATTATTTTCAATTCGATTAGGAAAAATAACTAGTTCAAACTGACCGGTTTTAATTTAATTATTTTATATTAAAAACCAAAATTCAACCGACCGGTTTTGATTCGATTTGGTTATTTTATATTAAAATCAAAACTCAACCGACCGGTTTTGATTCAGTTCGGTTTTAGTATGGTTCGATTTGGTTTCAGTTTGGTTATTTTATATTAAAAACCAAAAACTATATTATTTTTTTGGGTTTTTTTTTTAACTTTCTAATGGTGTTAGTTTCGGTTTGGTTTGGTTTTTTTCGGTTTGGTTTTTTTATTTTTCAGTTCGGTTGATTTTTCAATTTCAGACTTGTGAAACCAAACCAAAACCGAACCGAATATTTTTTAAAATATTCTAATCAATTTAATAATTCAGTTTTTTCAATTATTTGTTTTAATTTTCTCAATTTAATTGATTTTTTGATTTTTCTTCACTCGCACCTAACTAATCTAATCGGTTCCTATCCCGTCTGGCTCATCAAATTTTGTCTATGGCTGCTATTTGTATGGCGTAGGCTTGTGACTGATAGAGCACACCCAAAATATCCTTTGTATTCTAGTGATTGGCCTTAGACTATAAAAGTTACTTCCTAGAAATTCCTGTCTCTTTTGGCCTTTCATAGCTACAAGGGAGCCCTCATTTCATGTAATACTGTACGATCAATGAGCTCAATCTAACATCGAACGACGCAGAATCAAAAAACCATAATCATAACATTCCTCGGCTATTCGAGTGTTTGATAATCCCTTGCAGACAAAACTGAGACACAAAGCAGACAGAAACAATACACAACACAGCAGACATGAAAACAGCACACACATAGGCAAATGCTTATATCAAGGATGCCGTGGAGCCCTTCCTTAAAGCAGTCCTCGCACCACTGACTGAGAAAGGATAAAAAAAGGGAGGGAGAGAAAGAGGAGAGGAAAACGAAGAAAAGAAAAAAGAAAAGAGGCAAGGGTAGAAGGACGACGCAACAACTTTCATCTTATGGACAGCTAGTTCCTCATCACACCAAAGGGACCCATTGCTTCAGCTTTCATGCCATCCTATCAAGAAAAAGAAACGGAGGAGAAAGGGAGGGAAACACACAGAGGCTTCGTTTATTATATTGGATGACAGATTGACGCACATAAAACAAGTAAAAAATCACTAACCTCTCTCATCATCTCACGGCAGGAAGACTAATCCTTCCGATTAACACCCATTTTCCACTCCTCTCACCAGCCAACTCGCCTGTATCTCCTGAAATTAACATTGACAAGTACAGCTCATAGGGAGACCAAAACATTGGATAAACCCACCACGGCCAACATTGCATTTTTTCCCCCTTTTGTGTTTTACTCATTCTCTTCCTCTCCTATCTTCACAACCCCACCCCACCCCAAACAACCGAAAAGGGAAAAAGAAAAGGAAACTCGTGAATTAATCTGCATTTTGATGTACACAGAGACTATTTGGTAAATTAATAATCAAGGTCAAATTTCAAGAAAACTTGTTTGACGCTCAAATATTTACAACTAAATGGCACTTACAGTACAGGGCAGGCCCTAAACACCTCTGCCGAAACTAGCCACTTGAAACAGAGCAATCATATAAAAGTGGATCTGAAGAACAGAAGGACGCAACAGAGAAAGAGCACCTCTAAGCACATTTATAATTCCAAACTAAAGTTGAATCATTTTGGCCAAACATAAAGTTCCTGTTTTCAATCACTAGAGAAAGCAGTGTCAATATTTAGAATCATCTGCGTGGAAGACACAAGCATTAGTGAAGCTTTATCATGAAACAGAACTCATCCTAACAGTTGAATAGAAATTACCTGTGGAAAAAAAAAATCTGCATTTCACTGAAAAATTTAGTCACCCAGTCTGCTCATGTACAACATTGTGCAACTGTAATGTTATTCATCCCAGCGACTCTGGTTTCACTTGACCTCAAAAATAGCTTCGCTAACACAGACACCTTTGGAAGGAGAAAAGAAAGGAAAAGGAAAAAAGGAAAAAGATGGGAAAGGAATAAGACACTGGGTTTTAAAACATGTTGGCCCAAGTTACACAAGTATTGACTACAGACACATCCATCCAATTGAATTTAGTAAAAGTCTAAAAATGCCATGACTGGTGGAAAGCTCAACAGATAGCCGTCCCACTCTACTGACAGCATACCTTCATTACATCAGTAAATATCAACAATCCTTTCATTGATGTCGGCAGCTCCAATGGAAACATCATGTATAACCTGCATGTATTTGGGGTATGACAGCCCACCACACCATCAAACATAAATAAATGTGTAACCCATTATCAACCTACCTACCACATACACTCTTTAAGCTTTCATCTTGAAAAAATGATGAAAGGAGATGGAAAACTGTAAATGGAGATGGGCAGACCTAAATCATGATGGGAGGATATGAAAACCAGAACTATAGTAAGCTTTCACTCGATCACACGCAGGGCATGCTTATGATCCAAAAAACATTAACACAGCAAGTTAACTAGGTACATGCTGCTGTATTATGTAATAAAAGCATAGTTTCTACCACTCCATCAAAGGGCCTAAGACCTCATTAAGATTTAAAATTAACAAAAATATATATATGAAATTTTATATATATCATATCAAATTCAAAAGGAAAAAGAAGAAAGAAATTGAAACTAGAAATACTTTCTCAAATAAACATTTTATATATATATATATATATATATATATATATATATATATATAAAAGAAGCACGGTTAGCAATAGAGGTAGTAATAGTCCAACATACATCTAGCAGTAATAGAAGCTTTGCTAGAAAGATTGAATGGTTGACCCGGATGACAGCAGAACACCATTTGAAACATATAATCCTTATCATGGTCAGCTCAGCCTTAAAGACTCTAGTTCCAATTTGTTACAAGTGAACCTGCAAAAGATAAACAAACACACAAGTGCGCATATTTATGAGGAGCCAAAGCTGGCAGAAAAATCCAACAACCAAAGAACATCAAGAAATCTTCTGTAAGAATCGCCCTTCATGCGAGCAAAGGCTGATTCTGCTGGAATTAAGTTCATGCATCTCTGCAAGCTTCTCAAATAGGTGCACAGCAAAACAAAACATAAAAAAGAGCCTTCCGTGAAAAACAGCTTCTCTTCCAAGCATTATATGCTGTCCTCAAACATTAACTTCAGTTCTCTTATGCTCTTCAAATTCTGTAAACCAGGCAAGGATAATATTAAGCTAATTAATGGCCAACAACATTGAAAAAATATTTTATTTCCTCTCGCATTAGTTGTCATTACCATTTGAGTTCAGCTTTGGATGTTCAACTTTCAGTAACTATGGTTCTTCATTGCTTGAATTTGGCAAACCATTGCTCCCCGTTACCATGTCTTCCACCAGTTCCTTTGAATCACAACCTTTATGTTTTAAATCCACCATTTCTTCATTCATAAAATATTTTTTTTCCTCATTGGCATCTTCTGTTTTGTCTGATCCATGCTCATGATGAGTCTCATTTTCCCCTCTTCTAATATCCTTCTCATCATTTGAATGACGTTTACGTTCGGCAGATTTTGACCTAGGGCGCCTCCTGTGTTTTGATTTATTTTCCTCTGAACTTCTTGGAGATCTGCCGTGTTTACCTTCAGCGGATGGTGACCTTCGTCTATGGCGGTGCTTAGACTTTTCATCTTTATTTTGATCTACCCTGTGACTGGACCGCCGCTTGCCTTCTGGAGATATTGACCTGGAGTGCCGTCTGTGCTTTGACTTGCTCCCATCCCTACCTCTTGGGGATGACCTACTTCTGTGATGCTTTCCCTCTGCAGTTATTGATCTAGACCGCCCTCTATCTTGATGCTTTGTTTTTTTATCCCTGGTTTCATTTCCCCTCTCTTTGTAATGATGCCTATCATCAACAGATTTTGACCTGGACCTCCTATGACGGTGCTTCAGCTTTCCATCCCCAGTTTTGTCTACTTTCTCATTGGAATGGCGTTTAACTTCCACAGATTTTGACCTGGACCGACTTCTGTGCTTCGAGTCATCTTCATTTGAACTTCTAGGGGATGGCCTCCTTCCATGGTGTTTAAGCTCCACAGATAATGACCTAGACCTCCTCTCATGCTGCTTAGACTTTTTTTCTCGGATTTCATCCACTTTGTCATTGGCCTCCTCCACCGATTTGGACCTAGAGCGTGAGCGCCTTCTGTACCTGAGCTTGCTATCTGGGTTGTTCCTTGGGGATGATCGACTTCCTCCATGATGCCTAGGTGATCTTGAACCACTGTCTGATGCTTTTCTTGATCTATGAGCTGAACTTTCTTGGCGATGTTTTGGCGAGCCTGAATCAGCTCTGTAGGATTTTCTTGTTCGAGGGCTTGCACTCCTGCTCCTATTTCTCCTTGAAACAGGTGAATGATGATCACGGGATCTATCCAATTCCCGCCTTCTAGTTCTATCACCATCATCCCTACTATCTCTATCTCTATATGATCGTCTTTCGTAATTATACCTTGAGTGATAGCGAAATCTCACAGGGGACCTAGATCTACGGTCTCTATTGTGGCGGGATGGGGGGGAGTAAGAAGGTGACCTCATTCTTCTTCGGTAATTAATTGGTGATCTCGACTTGGATCTGGACCTTGCTCGAGGCGGGGGTGGTGACCTGCAAGAGGCAATAAACTCATCAGTGGAGAAAAAAACCAAAGAGCAAAGTCTTTAAGTTTTAATTAGAGTGTCTAGTTTATTTGTTATACAAATTGAAAACAATCACCTAACAATTCTCAAACTTGCATGCTTTAACAAAAGATAAAAGGTTTGCATATGTTTAAATGACTACGGTATTAGAAATTGATAAGCCCCAAGTTGGACTCTCCACCAACTCAGGCAACTCAGTTCTGACAAATGATTTCATGAAGGCTAACAGATATGGGAGGGGAGAAAGAAAGAAAGCCATGGTAGTAAAAAATCATACCAAGAAGACCTTGTGTTCCTTTCTTGTACCATGTCTCTCAAATAAAAAAGAGAAAAGGGATTATGAAAGACCCACTGTGGTATTTATCTAATCCAAAATCTTAATGTGAGGCAAAAGCAAAGAGTAGTAGTAATGCAAATTATCACCAGTGATCTATTATAAAAGAAAGAGATAAGCTGACATACTTGGATTCTACTTTTGTTTCCCCTTCTCCAGTGACAAGCCCATCATCTTTTAACTTCTTACTTATTTCTGCAGCTCTAGCTGCTGCTAACTCTGTTGCCGACTTCATTGTTGCAGCTTTGTTAGCTGCCTGCTGTGCAGTCATAGTTTGCTGCATAAGCAAAGCCTGTTGAAATTGCATCTGTTGCATGGCAACTGCTTGCTGCATCATCATCGGCAGAGAAGATGAAGCAAAGGAAGAGTTCAAAATAGGTTTCTGAGGAAGAGATTTAGCCGTCTCAACATTCAAAGGCCGACCCCCAACATCCATATTGTTCAATGCTAAAGCAGCAGTTGCTTCTTCAGGTTTCGAGTATTCTATGTAAGCAGAGTGTTTTGAATCAGCAATGGTACATTCAACAACTGTGCCACAAAAGCTAAACAGTTGTTTCAGCTGTTCCACTGTCAGAAGCGGGCTGAGATTGCTAACGTGGAGTGTTTTCTTCAGTGCATCCTCCTTCCGAGCTTTGTCAGGTGATCCTGGCAAGGGGATAAATGCTCAGCAGTAAGAACTTTGGACATAAAATGAAAGGAAAAAAATACTTAAACCAAGGTACAGCACAAGTAAAATCAATAGCTTCGGGCAATGAGAAAAGAAAGGATCCATACAAGCTATCTGATACATGCATGAGCAGCTAATAAGAGGTGAGAATACCAGATGAATCTTTGGCTGACCGAGCTTGCGCTTGCAACTGAGCAGCATGAGCTTGAAGAGCTTTGGCAGCAACAATAGCCTGGGCGGCAGCCATTGCAGCTGCAGAAGGCGCCATAGGCACCTGACTAAGAGTCCCCATTGAGGTTGTTGGGGCTAACAAAGTCATCAGTAAGCTCTGTGGAGGGTGACTCAGCTTGCAATCGGTTTTTGCACACCGACCATAAAGGTACTCTCGACAAACTTCCCCAAGAGATGCTCCAGCTCCAGGCAAAATAGCACCACCTGAAGCACTGGAAGTAATGCCTGGAGTCATTCCTAGTAATGCAGGGAATGCCCCAGAAATGTTGGCCGAGTAATTTGGCATGTTAGGCATGGTCTGGTTCACAAGGTTTGGAAATGTTGTTGTAGGAGCCATACCCAGCAACCCTCCAGTCGAAGTGCCTGCATTGCATGACAACAATTCAATACCTAAAAGTGTTAGAGATGAATAGCAAGACTGAATATTTGAATAACAAGTCAGGAACAGTTCAAGGATATATTGGATGGTGAGATAACATGGCTTATTAAAGGAAAAGATAGACAATTTACAAATTATTAGCGGCTATTTAATCAGGAAAACGATCCTCCATTATCTTTAGTTACTTTAACAAACCACACAAGAAAATATCCCAATTATTCCTTTTCCCTCACTTCCATGCAAAAGAAATTGCAAATGTCCATATGCATGCATAAACCAAATAAAGATATGCAGCACATTATCATACTAGATCAACAATCAAAATTTTCAGAAGCGTCAAGACAGTATCGCTCCAATTTAAACAACCCCCCCAAAAAAAATCCGTACAAAAGAACCAAGACAATGTATAATTCAAAATTTGCTTGCAAAAATGAACAAGTCATACACATGCTGCCTATAAAAGTGTTGAAAACATTCCAAGTGATTGACAAATAGCAATATACAAACTCATTACCGCAGACAACATTACCTAGAACTGTATAACCAACATAAAGTTCACATAGAAAACACAAAAAAAATCCATAACCATAAATATATATACCTGCACTAAAGAAAACAGGGAAAGGACTCCCCATAATAGCTTTCCCATTACACTCAATAGTAACCATATAATTCCCTCTTTTCGGCACCACATATGTAACCGTGTATGTCCCATCTCCCATATCCTTCACATTCCCTTCTTGCTCCGTTCCCCCAACTCCCACTCCCGGTGAAACCCTAACCTTAATCACCGCGCCTCCATTCGGAACTTTCCTCCCATCCGCATCCTTAGTAACAACCATAAACGTGGCAGGTGCACACGCGGTCCCACCGGCAATGCCACCCCCTGCCGCCGTGCACTTATTGGGGTCAACTGGTCCCACTGGTTTATTGGCCAAATCCTCCTCTGCATCTTCCTCCTCGGAATCTGAATCCGCGGGCTTCTCAGCCTTGTCTGATAATACTTTGAAGGTCGCGTCGAATGCAGCTTTCGCTGCTGCGGTTTTTTCTGCCTCGCTTTTTAGTTTTGCTTCCTCTGCTTGCTTCATCCATATTGGTTTAGTAGCTGAGTGATTGGTGGTGGAGGTAGCGGCGGCAGTGATGGTGGTGTTGTTTCGATCTGTCATCGTAAAACCCTAAATTGCCTGCGGGCGAGAATTTGGGGTTTTTGGGGGGGCGATTGGTGGTAGCGTTGATGAAAACAAAGGGGAAAGGCTGTTCTTAGTGGTGGATTTTTTTTATTGTTTTTTTCGAGAGAGAATATTTTGAACAGTGAACCAAAAAAAAAACAGAATTTGCTATGGGCACAGCCATTGTGTCTATTCACACAATTAATTTTGTAAATATCTAAACCACAGGTTAATGTTTAGAATTATTTTGAATGTTAAAAAAAATTAATTTTTAAAAAATATGTAAAAGTAAATTATATTTCAACTTTTCTATTTACTATGTTGAAATTAATGTAAAACTAACTTCCCAAAATATTTTTTTCATTTGAAATAATAAAATGAACATGATAATGGTAATGTAGAAAACAAGATGAATTAAATTTTATTTTTTAAAATATGTAAATTCAACCAATATAAATTATTTTATTTATTTAAAACTTGTAAATTTAATTTATTTAATAATTGAATTCAAATTAAATGTAGGTAGATATTTTTTTTGTAAAACAAAGAAAAATAAAAAATAAAAACATGTGAATAAGAAAAGAAAGTTTTTATGAGAAAGATACATTTCTTATAAATATATTTCTCAATAAGAACATGTTTGCTATATAAGCATCAAATTAATACAATAAGTATGTTTTATGTCACATAAGCATGTCTTTAATAGTTTCAAATTTTTTTGGCATCAAATAATAAAAATGGCTTTCAATTATTAATAAAAAATTTAAAAAATGACCTTACTATTGAAGGAACTTATTTTTCATAAAAGTTAATTTCTTTTAATAATTATTTTTTAAATGAAGGATGTTTCTACCTTCTTTGAAAAGAAAAAAAACTTGCTTTTCTTTTCCTTTGTCTTTTTTTTTTTTATGAAGCGACACATTAAATTCTAGTAGTGAGTGAAGTATATCCATGGTAGATAAAGGTGTAAAAATTAGATTATATATAAAGGGTCTCTGATCTAGTCAAATATAAAGGTTAATAAAAAATACATGTGTTTTTCATCCACACATTAACCTTAAAGTTTGACATAGATTGGAAGACTCTCTATTCTTGAAAACACAAAGTTTTCTGGATAATTATTTCAACATTTAATCAATAATGGTTGAAGGTATATATCCTATTAATTTTCTGTTCCGTTTAAATACTAAGCATATTAGAATTATATTAAATGTGGTATTAGAGTCTTTTCTTTACTACATTGATTAGTATTAATTTAATTTTATATATTTGACTAAAAACAATGACATATTTGCATGTGTTAAGAAGGGTTTAGATTAAATAACTTTAAATTTTATTTTCAACATGTGCAAAGAAATTTTATATTTCATTTGTGTGTTTGAATGATGTGATATAGGTTGTTTGGCTTTTGACATTAAAAAGCATTAGCATGAAAAAGGAACATTTGGGTTGGTAGTCTAGAATTTTTAGGTCTGTTAGCATTATATAGAAAAAAAAAATTAGAACACTTATTAATTGGTATTTGGTAAAAATAATAGAAAAGAATAAGAAAATTTGATGTCATCTCCTTGCATAGTGATTAATTCCCTTATTTGTATATATGTTTTTATAACCACAATAATTTCTTTGAAATACAATGTTTTTATAGTTATTTAGTTGGTGAGAAAAGCAAGGAAATCTAGGTTATGATTTTATTGGGTTTTCCTTGAACACATACACGCAGTAAAAACAATAATTTTAAATTTTTTTTGGGAATCCTAAGATCTCATTAGACAATCTAGGATTGTTTAAGGTTTATATGAAGATTACATAAAAATCAAATGTTCCTTTTAGTTTTGAATAATTGCTTGAAAAATCTATGTCTTTGAGTGCTAGCTTTGTTCTTTTATGTTTTTTAGGTGTTATGTAATGTTTAATATGCATAAAATAAAAGGCATAACATTCTATTTATAGGAAAATATGAAAACCTTATAAATGGTAAGCTATTAATTTACCCCTTGAATAATATCACATATATTATTTCATGATAATTTTATAAATTTATTCAATCAAATCCCTACATGATTTTTCTAAGTCTAGAATTGTAATTTCTTGTGTAAATTACATTTTAATCTAAAACTTATTTGCAATCAAGTCGCACTTGATTAATCATCATAATTTAATTTCTGACCAATAATTCTTATGTGTGTAAAACATTATGTTCCCTCATAAGTTGGTCCCAATATAAATTATAATCCTAAATAAAAAAGATTAAGTAAATTAAAAAAATTAATTTTGATTGATTTATATTTAAAGATCAAGTATAATATCTAGTAACTTGTCATGATCTCCCAAATATTAAAAAAATCATAAGTGATTTAACTTAACCTTTCAGTGATCAATTTCTCAATATAATTATTATCTTTTCATCGACAATGTTCCGATTTAGATATTATAGCATGTAGTATGTTTACTATGTCAAATTATGTTTATTCTCAACATCATAATCATTGATTATTTGAATAAGATCTCAAACTCTTTTCAAATCTCAATCCACATTGCTCAAGGATTTACAATCAATATTATTTGAGAACATAAGAAATATTCTTCCCAATTCACCTAGGGTGATGAATCATCTTTTTATTACTTAAATACCTTAATATAGTTCATGTTATACCCAATATATGCTTGTTTGTTACCCTTGATTAAAATAACATGTAACAGGATAAAAGCATAACATTTCATATATAAGATAACTTAGTGATCTTAACTTTAAGAATCACTTACACAACCATCATATGAGTCTTTTTATAGACACATGTAATCTCATTATATGGAATTCTCATACAGGTTAATTCAACGTGCATGTTATCTAAAAAACACATACATGTTCGTTTTAGGTATCTCTCACACCTCAGCTTATAAGAGCAGCTGTTTTCTTTCATAAAGGAAGGAACATAATAATTAATATCCAGTGTTAATATAACATTGACCATGAACATTTAAGTTCAATGTTTTGATGTAATAGAAACCTCATAATTATAACAATTTTATAATTTCATTTGCAAAACATTTCTATCTCATGGACTTATCTTTACTATATATTCATTAATCAAATATTAGATTCATTAATTGAATATAATTGAAAATTAAAGATAAATAAAGTCTTTATTAATAATAAATATATTTTACAAAACTAGTGCTACAAGTAACCAACTGATTAGCTATAGGGTATATATACTAACAATCTATCACTTGCACTAAAGTCAATCATTCATGTATTAAATACCATATCACTCTACTTATTGATAA
>Ga0307518_10002717_pt1 | contig 12832 bp, 13 predicted proteins | sample 25_EM_MG_FD_203889 | JGI IMG/M metagenome (GOLD analysis project Ga0307518, IMG submission 203889) | Populus trichocarpa ectomycorrhiza microbial communities from riparian zone in the Pacific Northwest, United States - 25_EM | ecosystem: Host-associated > Plants > Roots > Unclassified | place...
CTGAGGTGAAAGGAATCCTCGAGCGGATGAAAATACTCTGTGCTTACATAAGGATGCTCGTCGCACCAATAAGGAAACTATCAGTAAGTACCAAAAGAATGGTAGTGATCGAGTAGGGATTTCAACATAATCCCTACCCAAGCTGTCTAAGGCTCTAAACTACCATTGGTTTGGCTCAGACAGCCCACTTCGTTTTCAGTCCGAAAAACGAACCTATATATCTACTTTGACTTTGGTTTGGATCAACTCGGCTCGCTGCATTTTGATGTCACCATTCTTCAGTGGCAGTGCATGTCATATGACACTTGACCACTTAGGGCCGTTCTTTTGTTTCTCCTGAGTCACAAGTTGCTGATTAGATTAGACTCTTATGTCACATGTGTGATCAAAATGATCTGATGCAGTTACCACGGGTAAGCTCTGTAGTGTAACCCATGGGTACAAATGAGAGTGCAGCTGATCCATACTACCTGCACTCTACCCAGATGATAGGCTCACCACTGCTATGGACTCAAATCACTCGAAGGTGGATTCAGCTCACCACCCCGACAATGTTGATGATAATGATGACTTGTGTTGATGACATGGCCACCACCACCACCCTGCTACCTGCGCTGATGACGCGACTACTACCACTTGGGTGACATCATGATGGCACAGCCACCATGACCATCATCCTACCAGCTGCATCGATGACACATCTGCCACCTGCACGACAATGACAACGATGCAACCACCACTGGCACCACCCTGCCACCTGCGCTGATGACACGAACTACTTCAATTAGGCGATGTTGTGACAGCGCAGCCACCACCATCACCACCCTCCCACCTGCGTCAATGACACATCCACCACCTGCATGACAACAACAATGCAACCACCACTGGCACCTGCATCGACAACGTGACCACCGCCTGAATGAAGATGACGACAACCCACACCGACAATGTGGCCACCACCACCACCTAACCACCTGCTTTGATGACGCGACCACCACCTGGACGATGACGACAACTATCATATTTGTTATTAGTTCTGTTATAGCTACTACTATGTACAGAGTGTTAATACAGTGCCATGATTTGTCTTGAATGGATGTATGAGCATGCTGTCAGAATATTGGTCTTTACATGGCAGACATTGAATGTGCTCAGACTTATGTAGCATATTTTTTGTCTTGCCATATCTATCAAGTTGTGTGAAGTGGCCATAGTGTGACACTCCTACACATTTGGTCTGAGGAACGAAGCATGATAACACTATATCTGGCTGTGTTAATATTTTGCATATTGTGAGCATTGTACACTATTAAGGTCATTGGAGGTTAGGGCAAATGGTGTCTGGTTTGGAACTGAGTAGCATTTACAATGAATAGTTGAATGTGCTCAGGGGTATATAGCACATATTTTATCTTGCCGTATCTAGCAAATCGTCGAAAGTGGCCATAGTGCCACGTCACTATGCATTTTATTCGAGGTACGAAGTGTGAGAATGCTATAGATAACATTTTACACATTTTGGGCACTATACTTTCTGCCATGTGATTATATAGCATTGGCACAAAATTTTTTTCCCTGTGATGCAAAAGCGGCCAGGTTAGATCCCACGCTGCACTATGCCAGTATGCAGGGCCCTCTCGTCCGCTTTGACTTCGCATTGTTTTAGCTTTGACTTTCTTTGTACCTTAGATACCTTGTTTGCTTGGGCATTGAGCCACTCGTGCTTTGATGTCTCTACAGTACTTATACCGCCTGTATCTGCCTTAGCAGCAGAAATCCGATGTCCCCTAGTTTTCGCATTACACGTCTGAGTCTTCAGTGCAAGCAGTCATTGAGTCCAGTGTTTTATCTACAACATCCACCTTCCAGTACTACATACTAGTCATCTCTCATCTCTCCCTCACCCCTTGTCCTCTTGAACACCCGAACCCACACCTTCCCTACATCTGGAGCCCACCGCAAGTTCAAAGGACCCCCTGGACCTTGGGCTTGCACCCCCTTACCACTCATATTGTTGATTCACCAAGTTTCCTTTCTGCTCCCAAGTCCAATCACATCAATTTCAGTATTCCGCTACAGATTGAAGAAAGTACTAGGGACATCTGTAGGCAAGACAGCTGTCCTCAGCCATCCGAAAATCCTCTAAAGAACACCCCAGTACAATCCAGAACTATCTGCCCACCGTCAGCGCCATTTTGTCTGTGCCCAGCCAGCTTTCCTGATTCACCATTATCACCAGGCCTGACTCCGACTTTGGCAATCCCTGCAGAAGATGACACTATCTTGTTCCAAGACCATCACAATATAATTAGAGACCACCACATGAAGCACACAAAGGTCAAACCAGTTGAGATAGATGTTGTGAGTGAGTGATGTGAGTGAATGGCTCCATGGGGTGGAAGCAGAAGCTGTAGCTAGGCTTAGAACTTAGAATCGGACGGAGTGGGGGTGAGCCAATTATCATTAGCCCCCATTATTCTACTCAAGCTATATACTGTACGTTTAGGGGTCAGGAGGTGGCTTCCAGCTTGTGGCTATGCCAATCCCAACACTCCCCTTCAAGCTGGCACCAGGAATCCCAGTTCTGTCCTGTGCAGCTGGAACTTCGGCTTAGGTAGCACTTTAGTAAATATATCTGCTGTCATCTTAGACGTTGGACAGTACTCAATCTCTATCACCTTTTCCTTGACCTTTTGTCTTATATAGTGATTTCAAGTATCGAAATGTTTTGTGCACTTATGATATTGTGGGTTCTGGGTGATGGCTAATGCTCCATTGTTGTCTCTGTAGAGCTTAGTGGGCGCATGTTGCTCATATCCCAGTCCCTCTAGTAAGTTTCGCAGCCACATGACTTCCCGGGCCGTGTCTGCCAGTGCAACATACTTGGACTCTGTTGAAGATAAGGACATGCTAGTTTGTTTGCTCGATCCCCATGTGATCGTGCCTCTGCCCATGCTGAAGATGTACCCAGAGATTGACGTAGTGTCGTCGTTATTCGCATAACTTGCGTCGGAATACCCAAAGAACTGGTTCTCGCCTCTGAAGCATGGTATGTTATCCCACAGCTCCAGGTCCCTGATAGATATCACAGGACTCGCTTGGCAGCCACCCAATGTGACATCGAAGGGTTCGCCATATACAACCCTAGCCTGAATACAGCATACACGATGTCTGGTCTCATTGCCATGGCCAGATACATCAACAATCCGATCAATGATGCAAAATTATTGCTCTTGTCCTGTGCCTCCCCTTCAGAGGGTTGAAGTTGGATGTTTGGGTCCATCGGCACGGCAACTGGGTGAGCTCAGTTAGTCCTTCCTGATGTAGAATTGACTCAATATATTGTTTTTGTGAGATCATGATTGTGCCTTTCGCGCGATCCCTTTCGATCTTGATGCCAATGATCTTGGCAGGTTCTCCAAGGTGAGACGACCCTAGGCGAAGACACCAAGGACCCTACTACACACTAAGGCTCTGAGAGAATAGGACGCGAGGACTAGGGCAATAACCCAAGATGAGCTCGAATGAGGAGCCTCTGGGTGCTGGATTGCACTGTATATATACTACTCTACACGAGGGCTACGCAAGGCTATCCACGAGGCTACATACTGTGCAATGCTATGCTAGTGACGTCATAATGGAGCTAAGGCTATGCGGGATGACATCAAGGGAGGCAGTGTGTACAGTATGAGGCACGGGTCTAGACTAAGGTAGATAAGATACGTTGCTATCTAATCACAGATTAGATAAGATAAAAAGTTGGAGTGTTACACTACTCCCTCCTCAGGTGCAGGATTCCAGACTGCAGAACTGAGCATCGCAAACCGTAAGGTTCTCAAGGATACGACTAAATAATGAGTCAAAGTCCACTTGGGTCATACGAAGCCTTCGAGGAGCGGAAGGGTTCTCTCAATAAAAGCGTTCGACTACCAGAGGAGAATTCTTTAAATTTGATGAGGGTTCCCAAGTTCTCTCATGTTCTTTGTACCCTTTCCAGTGCACTAGGTACTGGAGCTGCCTTTTATAAATACGAGAAGCCACAATATAGTCCACTTCGTATTCTTCATCGCGTTCTTCTGAAACATGTATCGGACCAGGCCGAGACACAGGTTGTCCAGGAAGAGGTCCCAGGTAAGGTTTAACTCGAGACACATTCACGACCGGGTGAATCCGAAGAGTTTTGGGGAGCTTAAGCTCGACCGCATTCGGTGTTACACAAGTGATCTCATAGGGGCCAATCCACTTCTCAGTAAGCTTTCTAGAAGCACGATTCAGTATTCGAAGGTTGTCCGTAGAAAGCCAGACTTGCTGGCCCACAACATAGTCCGGGGCAGGATTTCTGTGCTTATCTGCCTGAAGCTTCATATTACGTTTGGCCTTCTCGGAAGACTCAACGACTTTGTTAAATATGACAGCAAAGTCCTTAGCCGCTGGGGCTACAGTCTCGACTGGTTCCACACCCATACGAGGGGAATAACTCCAGGTAATTCCAAACGGGGAATCAGTAGTTACTTCTGAAACGGTATTGTTCCAAACGAACTGGGCGATCTTGATCCACTTAGCCCATTCATTCTGCTGATCGTTTACGTAAGTTTGGAGATACTGATTAATTTCGCGATTCAATCGCTCCGTTTGGCCATCAGTTTGTGGGTGAAACACAGTGGACATTTTGTGCTTTATGCCTAAGAGTCTGTACAACTCCCCCAGGAAGTTGCTTGCAAAGACTGATCCACGGTCGGACACCACAGAAGAGGGAAGGCCATGCTGACACCAGACATGATCCCTAAATAACTCAGCAGTCGACAATGCGGTCTCCTCCTTGGTGCAAGGTACAAATACGACCTCTTTTGAGAACCGATCAACGACCACTAATATATAATTATAACTGAGGGATTCCGGCATCTCAGTAAAGTCCATTGTGACGTCAAGCCACGGGCCACTAGGGGTAGGAAGAGGGACAAGGCTTCCAGAAGTCTTTTGATTTGGTATCTTAGACTGTTGGCACTTTTGACAGTGCTTTACGTAGGTTTGAATCTGTTCCTTCATTCCTTTCCACGTGTAATGCTTCCTGAGCGCGTTATAAGTAGCTTTTACTCCTTTAGAGCCCGTTCAGGAACCCGGGAGGTTGTGAAAACCAGGTGTGCGAGTTGTCAGCACACTCCAGACCAGTGGCTGGGTTAGAAGCTGAGTTCGAAGCTCGAACCTTATCCTTCATGGCCGATCGATTTGAACACTCTGATCTTCGACGCATCTGGGCAGCCTTAGCATCTCTACTGGTGCTGGCCATCCAATCCTCAGTCCCCCTTTCAATGGCTCCAAGAAACAACCCCCTGGGTTCACGGTGGCTCTTACCAGAGGAAGAAGCACTTGTCAGGTGCCTTCATGAGCATCGTGCAGAGGCTTCAGATGGATCGGGGAACTTCAAGCAACAAGTCTTCAATAAAGCTGCGGCTGCTGTTGCACCACACTGCAAAGACAGATCTCCAGCAAGGACAGCAGCACAGTGCAAGACGAAGTGGAAGGCGGTATGTTGCATTTGTATTAACTAGTACACTTTTGTATCGTACTGATCGTGTCTGATATTCAGCTCAAGTCCCTGTATGCTGAGGTCAAAAGATATTGCAAGACATCTGGAACCCACTGGGATAACGAGAACGGTGCTGGCATCGTTGGCACTGATGCAGAATCGGTCTGGGAGAATTACCTCTTGGTATGTATTGATCAATTATATTGTGACTATTCCTGACCAAGGGCCGTCAATCTGGCAGACCCACAAAACCCTCTGTCCATTCAAGGACAAGGGATGGCCATTGTACAATTGGATGTGTGAGATCATACCAAGTGGCATTGCAAGTGGTCACCACTCATTCGATGCCAGTGCTGCTCCCTCTACTACTCCTGCCGAGTCTGCTCCTCCCACCCCAGCTGCTCCAGGGACCGAAGAAGATCTCATTATGAAAGGACCCACCACTTCATTGACAATCCCTGTTGATGCCAGTACAACTTCGATGTCTCAGTCACCTTCTCTGTCTAGCTTCCTTCAAAGTGGCTTAGCAGACGAAAATAGCAACCGCATCACGACTAGCACCAGTTATATGCGCCCCCCCACTTCCAATCCGTCAAGCAAAGGCAAACGTCGCCTTGCAGAAATCACTGATGGCGACCCTGTCGTCACATCTAACTTCAAGGAGCTACCATATGCCCAAACTGTCTCGTCTTCTGTGAAGACAGGGCCTGCCACAAAGAAGAGGAAGGAGAATGCCACGGTTGAGTCAGCTGCCACAATGTTGATGGATGACGCGATGGCGATTGCCACAACATGGTCTTCCTCACACCATGCTCGGGCAAGAGTGGCAGATGCACCTCAAGACCTGATGTTAGTGACCCTAGTTGGTGCCGTTTCCCACCTGGCAGGCTCCATCGAGCGCACAATGCAACCAGCAGAGGAGCGCATGAGCACAAAGAAGCAACAAGCTATTCATATTCTGGAGGACGAGCACGATGATTTGCCCATTGAACAACAGATTACTCTCCTCCGTCGCATCGGAGAAGATGATTATTTAGCGGATGTTTTGACTTTAGTTCAGAAGGATCACCGCAGTGCATACATCAAAGATTTACTTCAAAACCACCCTTCCCCTCACTCTCTTTCATCTGCATCCAACTTCAATGACCATGCGTGATTGGTGTGGTGTACTTGTTTGTGTTGTTCTGTTGCTGCTTGTATCGAGTTCAACTTCGTATCCCTGTATCCAATTTGATGTATGCTCACTTTACGTTGAATCAATGCACGTTTTGCGTCGGTTTCATATTTGAAAGGTACTAAGAACATTAATTATCACCAAGATCGCCATCAGAGTTGTCAACCCCTTCAAATTCAGCTCCACCATCCTCTGATTCCTGCTCAACATAGTTATAGTTCCCCTGCCTGATAATACGCTGGTAATCGTCCCACATTGATTGTGCAATGCGGTCTCGCAATGCATGAGCTTCAGTGCCCTGCTCTGCAACTTGTCCTTCAATAGGGTTACCATCATGGTCATCCATCACGCCACTGCTACCTGAACTATCATCGAGTCCCGAGGCTGAATCTTCAGCGGGATTGTGGGTGCGAATGAAGTTGTGTACAGCACATAGAGCACTGGGAATGCGTGCTTGCGTGTCCATGTTATACTCGGGAGCGAGGAGTAAGATACGAAATCGACGTTTGAGCACACCAAAAATTCGTTCTATGGCGTTCCACGCAGATGAATGTCGTAGGTTGAACAACTCTTCTTTGTTGCCTGGCCTGTAAACTTGATCAATGACATCATTGAATCTAAAGTCTTTGCTTACCTTAGTTGTGCACGTCGCCATTCAGCAAGGTGATACCGAACATTTCGGTATGGAATGAGAAGTTCTCCTCGTAATGGGAAACCGGCATCAGCAAGGAAATACTTTCCGGGAGGAATATAGAGCCCCTTGGTTCGTGCATCTTGGTAAATGCGTGCATCTGTGGCCGAACCTTCCCATCTGGTCAAGGCATAGGTGAAGAACAAGTCAAAGTCGCACGCGAAAAGACAATTCTGCGATGTAAATCCTTTGCGATTTCGGTAAGCATCATGTTCAAGCGCACTGGGAGCGGCATGAATGTGGCTGCCATCCAAGGCGCCAATGGCATCCTTGAAATAGGGCCAGAACCTGGGGTTTTCCTGGATGCGAGTATGGATTTTATCGTTCTTTGGAAGACAGAGGTACTGGGTGTAAAATGGAGGAGACGAGAATATATCCAGAATCTTGTGGAAGTACCTGCAAATATTCAGTGTGATGGATGGCGTTCATCAGGCTGGATACGTTACCGAGAAATTGTTGCATTTGAACGTTGAAACCGCTCACCCACATGCCGAGTAGTTAAGCCAGTGACACAGGTATATAGAAAAATAGCCACTTGTTCTTCGAGCGACATAAACTTGGAGTTTTTATGACCCTGGACACGTAGTTCTGCTATGAGTTTTGTGAAAACAGATCCATCCATCCCTAGCTCGCATCGAATACGATCTGGGTGTCCCACAAGAAGTTCAATTACCCAGGCCTCGCCTGAAAGTGCTGATGTATGGTAAGGTTCTGGGACCTTTTTTCAATGTCCCAGAGGTTGGACGATAGTCATTGTTGCGCATGCGATGAGACTGAATATCAACGCCATGAGCTGGCGGATGCGTTGCTGAACTTCAGGGCGATGGTAGTCCATGAGCCTATCTACTGATAATCGCGCTTTCGGTAGGCAGCAATATTTAAATCTCAGACAGCATCTCCGTTCCATGCTAAGCGACACCCCATGCTAGTGTACACCTGGTTTTCACAACCTCTCAGGTTCCTGAACAGGCTCTTATGACCAGCAACAGGAGTGTCATGAAAGTCCGTGATAAGCGACTGGCGCTCTTCGTAAGTCTGACCAGTGACGTCGATTGGCTTGATAGATACGGGGTTTAACAAGGTTTGATCCTTGTTATCTTCGGAGCTAGAGACGTAATAGTCCGATCGCCTACTAAGCGGATCTGCAACGTGCATCTGGGTTCCCTTTTTATAGATAAGCAAGTAATTAAAGCGCGTCATCCACATCTGCCAGCGTGCTTGGTGCTTAGAGAGATTCTGTGACTTCGTAAAATACGTTAAGTTGTGATGGTCCGTGTAAATCTCGAAAGTGTAAGGAGTGGCTTCGAGATAATGGCGCCAGGCCTCAGTTGCTTTTATGATGGCCAGCATCTCTTTGTCGTGAATAGGATAGTTTCGTTTGGGAGGTGTCATAGAGTGTGACATGTAAGTGACGGGTCTGAATTCGCTGTCTTCGCACTTCACGGATATCACTCCCCCGACGGTGAACTCAGACACGTCTGTTTCCAGGCGGAATTCGCGATCTTGGTCGGGGTACTGAAGTACCGGAGCACGAGTAAAGGCGGCTTTCAAAGCTTCAAATGCTGTGTGTTCCTTTTCGCTGAAGTTAAATACAGTGTCTTTACACGTTAAGTCCATCATGGGCCTAGCCATAATTGCATAATCTTTAATAAAACATTGATAAAAGTTGCTGAGTCTCAGGAATGCGCGAACCTGCTTTACGTTCATTGGCTCAGGCCACTTTAAAATAGCGTTAACCTTTTCAGGATCCATTTTGATTCCGTCATGAGAGACTATCATTCCGAGGAAATCGACTTCAGTGACTCTAAAGCGACACTTCTTGGGTTTGACAAACAAGTCATTATCTCGCAAACGTTTCAAAACTTCCAGCACGATCCTATCATGCTTTTCCTGATCGTCCGTGTCCGTAAATATCATAAGATCATCTATGTACACCACGCAGACATCCGACATATCATGGAAGATTTCATTCATCATTTTCTGGAATGTTGCAGGTGAATTACAAAGACCAAAATACATAACAGGTGGCTTGAAAGCCCCTTTGTGTGTTACAAACGCAGCTTTCCATTCATTGCCTTCATGAATCCTCACGTTGTTATATCCCCACCGAAGATCCATCTTCGTGAAGAGTTTACAACCCTTGAGCTTGTCAACAAGCTGAGAGATAAGCGGTAGCAGATAGTTATTTTTAATTGTCCAATCATTTATGTAGCGGTAATCCTGTACCATGCGCTTCTTGCCATCCTTCTTGGGAATAAAGAAAACCGGTGACGTCTGTTGACTAATAGACGGTCGAATGTATCCTTTTGCAAGTTGATCATCTAGGAAGGATTCGACTTCTTTTTGCTCATCAACAGAGAGCGGGATGAGTCTTCCCTTTTTGGGCGGGAAGTCTTCTTTTAGATCAATTCCATGATCCCAAGGTTTTCTAAACGGCATGCGTTCTGACGACTTTTTACTAAATACTTCTAAGAACTCCCAGTACTCCTTAGGTACTTGCTTCTGGGCTTCTTCTAGGGTCGACTCATCGATAGTGACCTTCGATTCATGTGCCTTTAAAGCTTGAACCCAAGTTTCCTGAGACTCGTTCTCTCGTAATAACTTAGCAAAGCGTGTTTCCAAGAGTGACTTGCACTCCGGAGGACACCAAGTTAAATTAACTTTGCCTGAGACCCAATCTATATCGGGGTTATGCTTTCTAAGCCAGGTGTGGCCAAGGATAAGGGGAACTTTTCCAAGGCAGGTAACTGCGCACCAAAGCTTTTCAGCATGCTTCCCAATACCAATGGTAAGCAATACATAATGCGTGATATCACCCTCTTGATTCCTTGTGCCATCCACGTTAAGCACTGGAACGGGTTTTACCAGCTTAGATAACTGCAACTGCCGATCAAGAGCCCAGCTCTTGTCAACAAAACAACCAGTAGCGCCACTGTCTAGCAGGGTGTCTACCTCAATAGTATTAAGGGGTCCGCGGATGCGGACCGGTATCGTCACTTCATGTTCCATTGTGAAGGACCTTCGTAAGTTCATGGGAACTTCCGAGTTGCCAGTGGGACTTTCCGGTTTCTCAGATGCCAAAGAAGGAGAAAGATTGCCTTTATTCAATCGGGAATTAAGCACGCTCGATTTTACATCCAGCGCTGAGCCCTTTGCAGGGACCCCCTTAGATGGTAAGGTACAGTCCAAATCACAGTCCATACTATCAACAGGCAAGACAGAGTAGCGAGAAGAAGAAACAGAAACAGGAGAAACTACAGAAGACACTTTTTTGTAGGTTTTCGTAATTTTACTATGTAGCAAAGCGATGTGGTATTTAAATATTTCCTGTACAACAGGAGTAGTAGCGCGAGATAGTCTATAGTCCAAAATACGTATAGCTGTGTCCAAAGAAGATTCGAGAGCGAGGGTGCCCGACACGTCCTCACTCTCTAATCTTTTAAATCCTTGAAGAATGCCTGCATTTCTGCAAAGGACATTCCTCGCACTGCGTTTAACCGGTCATCCTCCGGTTGGGTCTGTGCTGCCCATGCTTGGGGTTGCCCACGACGAGGGCAGCGCGGTTTCGTGCACTCACATGCGATGTGGCCAATCAGTTGGCAATTGTAGCATTGGGGACCTTTACCCCTTTGCTGAGATGATGCATCTGCGGCTCCTATATCCATAGGGACACCGCCGGTTGATGCTGAAGACGACGAATAGTTTTGGCCCTGGTAATAACAGGCCGGGGAAAAGGACTGGGTGTTAATTAGGAAAAGCTCCTGGGCTCTCCCCATTTCCTTAGCCGAGGCACTTAGCCTGGCATAGGTGTCTCGCTGCATATTTTGAAGATAAACCTGCTCCAAGAGTTTCCTCTGGAGCGCTCTCTCGAGCAAGTCCCTTGCATAGTCATCTATGCACTGACTCTGTATCTTAAGCACTTTGAACTGCGCTTCGAACTCGTCAATACGTTGACGAGGGCCCTGGCGGAGATGTAACAGTTGAGCTCTTGCCCACTCCTGGTTGTTTCCGGGGAGGAAGAAGCCCTCTATTTCCACTTCAAGGTCCGCCCGGGCAGGCCATGCTGGTGGCGGGGGTACTGTTCCCAGGGTGAGCGGCGGAGCGGCAACGAGCGCAGCATGGGCTGCCATGCACTGGTCAAGGCGGACCTGAGCCCACCAACCAGCTTTCGGGCCCGTGAGCCGAGAGTAGACAGCGGCCGCCACTGTTGCATCGTTGGCCCCATCCATCGTGATGTCGATCCAGACCTTGAGTTTGCTCCACCACTCGTGGAACTTGGCGGGAGCACCATCGAAAGAGCCGGGATCTGCGACCACCTTCTTGCGTGCCGGCGGTGCTGGTTGATGCTGTGCAGCCACAAGGGCCACAATATGGTTTTGAAGGTCGATCTGCCCCTGGATGAGCTGACCGAGGAGTGCTTGCAAGTCTGCCATTCTTCAGACTCAGTAGGGGTGGAGACGGGAGTAAGGGGTTGGCCTGTTCTGAACGGGACGGAGGCGGGAAGAGCGGAACGTCCAGCAGCGAGCGAGAGGGAGGTCTGGCAGGGGCAGGACAGGAAGGGAACGAAAGAGTCCGAGGAGTACTTTGACTTCGAAGTCGCTGGTAAGGTGACTGTAGGTGGCAACGGCATTGGTAAACTGATTCTCCTCCTCAATTGCTGACTCCCTTGCTTGCGCCTCAGCACTTGTGACAGGGCGAGGACCGTAAATGATCGCCAAGTGCTCCTGTTGCACTTCAACGAGATGGCGGGGAAACTGGTATGGTATGGTGGTAACGTAAGAGGTAATGTAGGTGTAAGGCTATTTGGGACTAGATCCCCACAGGCGTTCCACTAAACTAAGCATAAGGCTTTGTTCACCTGTCGCTCTCGCCGGGTCAGGGCAGTGGCACAGCTATGCAAAGTTCAAACGGCTAGTGGCTGCAGATCACAGGTCTACCTCTGCACGGACGCAGGAACTACTGAGTAACTACGTCTCAATCGCCTTGAGGCTGCGAACCTCTCTTGAACGGGCGCCGACCTTCAGACACCAGGCACGACCCTGGGCTGGTGTACAGTACGTAAAGGATGCGGTGCTAAAAACTCCCAATGCCAAAGCACTACGGGAACGGCACTAAAAGGCTGGCCATGTACGAAATGCAAGGTATGAAGATGAAGCTCCTTAACCCTGGAGTCTGGGTACAGCTGTCTTATAAGGCTAGACGAGCGCGTAGTAGAGCGAAGTAAGATGTTTAGATTCGAGCTCAGGTGAGACGACCCTAGGCGAAGACACCAAGGACCCTACTACACACTAAGGCTCTGAGAGAATAGGACGTGAGGACTAGGGCAATAACCCAAGATGAGCTCGAATGAGGAGCCTCTGGGTGCTGGATTGCACTGTATATATACTACTCTACACGAGGGCTACGCAAGGCTATCCACGAGGCTATGTACTGTGCAATG
>Ga0307518_10002718_pt1 | contig 12823 bp, 6 predicted proteins | sample 25_EM_MG_FD_203889 | JGI IMG/M metagenome (GOLD analysis project Ga0307518, IMG submission 203889) | Populus trichocarpa ectomycorrhiza microbial communities from riparian zone in the Pacific Northwest, United States - 25_EM | ecosystem: Host-associated > Plants > Roots > Unclassified | place...
CGGCTTGACAGCTGGTATTGGGTCTGTCGAGGCCTGATATTAAATCGAGAACATGGCGGATGGATTTCCCGCCAGGAACGAATCCGAACTGTTCGGGCTCCTCCAATGGGGACTCCAATTGAAGATCAGATTGTTTCCTGTTTGGAATGGGATCATTATGGTCCAAGTTTTAGTGGAGAAAATCACCGATTTGAATGTTGTCGAATCAATGAATGTACCTATGAAATAACTGACCATGAAATGGGAATACGAGTTCACTTACCTGTATCTAGGGTAATGACTCCAAACTTTAATGTTGTGCAATGGTATGCTCAACAATTAAAGCGAATTTTTGTCGAGATGGTTCTGGAATTTGAACAGAGAAAGTTCCGAGACGATGATAGTGATGATGACAATAATTCCAATAATGGACAGATTAGTACTGTCACGAGACAACCAAGAGTTGGGTCACCTTACCCAACTGATACATGTAATAATCAACCTTCTCGATCTTGTTCTGTACAAAGTATGGTCATGGGACCACAAGAAATTGAAGTATTTGGAATCGAAATCCCTTGTGTAGTTCCCCCGAAGGATTGTATTTCAGCATTACAACGAAATGCGGCAATTACTAAGGATTTTACTCGACTAATTCCTAAGCCTATTATTGTTGTAGTACATATTGAAGGGCAACCAGCCCGAGCCTTGATTGATACTGGCTCCCTTGCAGACTTTATGTCTTTAAATTTAGCAGAACAGCTAAAAGTCCCAAAGAAGCAACTTAAGAAACCCCTAACAATTCAGTTAGTGGTACAGGGTTCACGATCTAAGGTAAACTATGGCGTGAATGCTCAGATTCAGTATCAAGGCACCGACTATAAACGGTACTTTGATGTAATTAATTTACAACACTATGATTTGATCCTGGGAACTCCCTTTTTGTTCCAGCATAAAATTATGATTGGTTTTAACTCTCCTCGAGTAGTATTAGGAAGTACAGATCCCTTACCCATTGAAGGGACTCAGGTATCTACTTTGGAATCTCGAGCAACTGAGATTTATAGTGAACAAATTGATAAGGCTCGAGAATACTTACTAAAAATGGCTAAACCATTATGTACTCCAGCAGGGGCAACAAAATTGCCACCGCTGCGTGAGATCAATCATACTATTCCTTTAGTGGATGAAAATAAAGTTTATACTTGGCGTCCTTCTCGATGCCCTGAGGCATTGAGACCAGTGTGGATTGAGAAGAAAAATGTATATCTACGCTCGGGACGATGGAAAATGACTACCGCGAGAAATACATGTCCTATGTTATTAATTCCGAAAGTCGGAAGTCCAACTCGCCTTCAAGTAGTAGTTGATTTGCGAGAACGAAATCAAAACACTAAGAAATTATCTTCCCCAATGCCTGACATTGAGGGAATTCTACGAAGAGTAGCTAAAAGGCCTTACAGATCAATTATTGATGGGCAAGATGCCTATGAACAGATCCGAATAATTCCAGAACATGTGCCGCGAACAGCAGTAACTACTCCGGATGGAAATATGGTAAGCGAAGTTATACAACAAGGTGACTGTAATGCACCTGCTACTTATCAAGCAGTAATGAATCACATCTTTGGCGAATTCATTGGTGTTTTTCTTGATGTTTATCTCAATGATATTATCATTTACTCAGATACATTGAAAGATCACATTAAGCATGTGGGTATCGTACTTTCTATCCTACAAAAGCACCAATTTTATCTTAGTGAAAAGAAGATAAAGTTTCTATGCGAGAAACTTAAAATCCTAGGACGAATTGTTAGTAACAAAGGGATACAGATGGATCCTGAAAAAGTGGATCATATTCTTCATTGGAAACCTCCAACAAACCGAACATTGTGTCGTGGATTTATTGGCACCGTTGGATACCTTGCAGATGACATTTATAAAATTTGTATTCCCTTGGGAATTTTGTCTGAAGCTTGTGCGGAGACAAGACCCTTTAAATGGGACTTTACCGAGCAGTGTGCCTTTGCTACAATCAAGCAATATGTTGCGGCATGTGCACTGCACTTGCGAGTACCACTGGACTATAATCCCAATCACGATCCCATTTGGATGATGACCGATGCCTGTATAAATGGCGTCGGTGGTGTAATTGCTCAAGGCCCAAACTGGAAGAGTGCCAAGATAGCTGCATTTTATTCTGCGAAACTTTCTTCAGCACAAAGAAATTATCCTGTCCATGAGCAAGAATTACTTGCCGGTGTTGAAACAATGCTTAGGCATCGTGACATCCTACAGGGTGTACATTTTATTTGGGTAATGGATCATGAAAGTTTAAAATACTTACTTACTCAGAAGTCCTTGTCTGGACGACAAGCACGATGGCTCGAAAAACTCTCCAAATTTGACTTCGAGATTCGACACATTCCAGGTACTGACAATTTATTACCTGATGCTTTATCACAAATATACGAATTTGACTCACCAGGAACTGTGCGTGCATTGTCTGAATACGTGCAACACGATCCCACTGTCAACCCAATTGGCACATCATTATGTGAACTTTTGACAGTGCCCTTGCTTGTGGGGCCTGAGGCACTGGCCTGTACACCAGATATGTGTTACCCTACAACGGAGGATGACTGGGAGCTCATCCAACATGAGGAGATATTACCTCCTCTGAAAACACATTCTAAACGACCCCCTCCCCCTCCTGTGGAAACAGGCCGACCCGAAACTGGTGCAGAATTTGCACACCGCATGCGCGATCATTTTGTTCTCCTTGGACCAGGACAACGACAGAAGGGGGGGAAGGAAGCCCCAAAAACTCAAACTTTAAAATCTGTGAAAGAAAGCACTGGTCAAACGAATAAAGATAAACCTTTGCCAAGTTTGCCTGAGGATGTTGTACGAACAATTCCTGTCACCTATCCACATGATGAAGGATTGTTATTTAAATCGAAAGGGCATTACATCGAAGACCCGATGTTCCAAAGGATCTTGGACTCACCTTGAGCTTATAAGAACTTTATTATTTCCGAAGACGGAATGATACGACTTAGGTTGTACAACTGCATCGTAATCTGCGTGCCAAATATTAAAGTTGGCAACCGACGGCTGCAAGAGATGATCGTTGATCAAGCGCATTCAATGTTAGCACATTTAGGTGCTTACAAGACATTGTCATACTTACGAGAGTTTGTCTGGTGGAGATTTATGGTGAAGGACGTGGAAGCATTCTGTGCGTCCTGTAAAACATGTCAGCAAAGTAAGCCTTTGATGCAGAAGCCTTATGGGCTTCTGAATCCGCTGTCCATACCTACTAATCCTTGGGAAGCGATTGGAATTGACTTCGTTGGGCCATTACCTAGTGCAAAGGATCGGAATGGTGAATACAATTCTATTACAGTAATAATTGATCTACTTACCGCTATGGTTCACTTGGTTCCGAGTCGCGATGACTACACCGCTAAGGATGTAGCTGAATTAATGTTCGTTGAGGTGTATCGACACCACGGACTTCCAAGAGCGATTATCAGTGATCGCGATGTTCTCTTTACAAGTACCTTTTGGACTCATTTGAATCAGTTAATTGGTGTAAAGATGAAGATGTCCAGTGCATATCACCCGGAGACTGATGGGTCTACTGAGCGCGCGAACCGAACAGTTGGGCAAATGCTCCGTTCGTGCATTGGCCCTACTCAGCACGATTGGGTGTTAAAGTTACCTGCGATCGAGTTTGCAATTAATTCGGCACACTCAGAATCAACTGGCTACGCACCGTTCTTTTTGAACATGGGACGGATGCCGCGATCCATGATCTGGAATGCACCTGAAAGCAACGAGTATCCGAGCGTCAGAGTTTATGCTCAAAAGATGAAAAATGCACTTATGGCTGCTCATGATGCATTGTTGACTGCACGGGTAAAACAGACTGAGCAAGCGAACAAGAAAAGAAGGATGTGCCCCTTCGTCAAGGGGGATTTGGTCTATGTGTCGACGAAGAATGTACGACTTGAGCGTGGGACTTCTAGGAAACTGTTTCCGAAGTTCATTGGTCCTTATTTGATTACTGAAGATTTTGGTAATAGTTCCTACCGTGTGAACTTACCAGACTCACTCAAGCAGCGTGGTGTACACAATGTATTCCATGCTTCTCTACTACGAATTCACATCCCAAACGATGACCGCCTTTTCCCTGGTCATCGAAATGAACAAATCCCAGAACTGGGAGGTTCCAATGGTGAGTGGATGATTAATCGCATCCTTACTCATCGAGGGAGCAACACAGATCTTGAATTCAAAGTCGAATGGTCTTCGGGCGATTAGACTTGGGTTCCACACCTTGATCTCGAGGGATCGACGGCATTAGGCGAGTATTTAAAATTTCTGGGCGTGAAAGATGTTTCAGATTTACAAGCGCCCCGAGAGGATCTACAGAATCAACGGTTGGGCAAGGAAACGATGAAACACCCGGGGGTACCAGTTGCGTCAGCAAACACTTTTATACGGTGCCCCTGCCCTTCTTGTCATTTGCTTTCTTCTCTCGCTCCCTCAACACGTTGCAAGTCCAACCGTTACAAACTCCCATCCCCGTCTATTAATCTTGACTCTCAATACTCTCCCACTTCGTTTAATATTTCGTTATTCACCATGAACCCGCTTCCGGACCCTTGTATTCACCCTTCCGGGCCATTATGGTTCATTGTCCACGTATCACAACTGAATGGCGTCGAAATCTACGGTATGCACTGGGAGCAGGTCCGGTCTTTCTTCGAATACGACGATTCTCTTCGTCGGCACCTTCATACTCTCATGCCATATGGTTACTTGGAGTTCCACCATGTGTATGAATTAGACCACCCGAACTCCACCACACGGTTTGCAGACCCAGGTTTCCCTGCACTTAATGAAAATATGACGCCCCCAGATGCCAGAGAATATTTGGGCACTCGTCGCCCTGTCTCGGAGGAACAACCAACCGGTTTTGGCGGTCCGGGAGAAGGACGACTTACGGAGAATCAACAAGCCATTCTAACCGGTTTGTTATGGGAGTCGGGTGCTCGTGTCACCAAGCAACATGCGTCCATGACCAGAGGGTTCGAAACTCGTAAAGCGAAACGCGCCGCTCGTAATCTGGCGTGAGGACCCATCGCTGACAGGACCCACCATCTTCCAACCCTCTTCGAAACTCAAACCCCTGCTAGAGGTACATCAACGGACACATTACCAACTCCCATTGTAGTCATTCCATCCATATCGGAAACGATGACAGGATCCAGCCAATATTCTTCCACCCCCACTCCAATAGCGGGTCCGAGTCGTGCTCCTTTTCCGTCCGCTTTACTGCCTATGATCCCCCAATCCTCCATTCTCGATGAGCCCATCTTAACTGATGAGGATTTAGAAATGTTGAACGAACTGATGGATGCGAGTGCCGAAAAAGATGCTGAAGGAGAAGTTGATACAGAGACGGAACCGTCAGTTGTTGAAGTGGATAAAGGAAAGGACACGGAAAAAGAGCCGAAGAAGTGAAAAGTTATGACGACGAACTTTGAAGGGGGGAATGTAAGAGTATCGTGAGCGTCGTCTGTTGTCTCGCGTTTTGGTCTGTGTCTCTTCGATGATCTCTGTTGACCCACTGGCTCGTGCACCATTCCTGGATTGTTAATGGCTTACGTGTCGCCCCGCGATCAAGCCAACAAGTGATCAATTTGATTTGGTACTTATATCTCGTCTCTGTGTACAGTAGTTTTCCGGGTACTTCTTTTTAATCCGACTGTTGTGCTCTGTCACACTTGGCTCGAATCGAAGTTCCTTCATCTCTCATGTAACGGCGTCTCTAGATTGGCCATCTTTGACTCGCCATTTCAATACAACTCTGCTTCGGTGGTATAATGCATTGATGTCAAGGGTCTCGCCTCAAAACTCGACTACATCCAGCCTTCCAGGGAATGGCTATCTTTCTGGAACAAGCTCTATGGACATGATATGGCAGGCCGACAGTGCTCAGTCCTTTTCTTACACCCATTCGTGAAACTGTTTTTACGCTCGAATGTTAGGTTACTTTCCCCTCGACTTCTCCGTCGCCGATTGCATTTGGGCATGATCGACGACTGGATCCAATTCATTGATACCTGTCATGCTTGAGGGTATGCAACCCATCAAATCTGCCTTATTGGCGATGACGAGGCCTATCGCCACAACAACACATTGACGACGACGCCCTGCCTACAGATGGACATTGACATCAACGGCAATGACGACGGGATGCCTGTTGCCACAACGAGAGGCGGCGGCGATCACCACGGCTGCAGCTAGAGACGTCGGAGGATATGGGCAACAGCGGTACAACACAGGCGAGACGTTGACGACGGTTGGCAGGCACGTCCACTGCTGCAGACTGCAGTGTATTCTCTGCACATACCCATATGATTCAGTTTATTTAGTAGTAACCTAAGTAGCCCTAAATCTTGACACCAGTGGGTTAACCACTAACGTGTTAGGTGCGTGATATATTTTCTGTCAAGCAACATTCCATCCACTGGCTTCTGCTGCTACGCTGGCTGTGCAAAAGGTCATTGTCGAGGAAGAGTACTTTCCTGAGTTGTGGAGAATGGGATCGGTGAGCAAGTTCCTTCGGAAAAGATGACAAGCAAAAGCAGCCCTTTTCAAGTCATTTTCATGTTGAAATTAGAATTTGAGGCTCCATCCTAAGGGATAGATGGGTTTTTTTTTTCGGCTGCGATGAAGGGTATAAATTCTTGGTCATACCAAGATCTCTGATTCGGATGCGCTGAGTCAAATCAGCCTGATACTATTCAGTAGTGGTACAGTGAATCGAAAAGAAGAAGCTGCAGTAACAAAATCATGAATTACATTTGAGGGTTGAATCTTTCGAGCAGTCACTCTATTCGAAACCTCTAGCGAGAATATCTAGGATTCTCGACTTTAATTCTGTCGGTACACCCATAGAAATGTCGACGGAACCTTGACGAACGTGCCAAACACCATCGGCTCACTTCATCGGGTTGGATTTAACAACCCGGAGTTGCAAATTCATAAATCCTTCACCATAGAATCTCGAACCATCCGGAATGCCGAAGTTTATACATCTGTAAACTACCCAACTTCTCGCGTATGTTCGCTTCACACCCGTGGCTTACGTGCAACTTACGATAGCTCCAGATCTAGTGATCCCAGGCGCTGATTGGTGGGGTTTATCTTGGGAGTAGTGAACTAGTACTATATTCAGTCAATGCTCTTTATCCACTGAATGATAATCCTGTCTGACAGCTACAAGCATCAGATTGTAATAGTATTGTGCACGCAAGTGATATACCAGTACTTGTACTAAAGGTAGTTGTCATACATTGTGTGGTACCATTCTTTATCTGCGAAATTGTTCAGATAAAAATCGTCGTAAAGCTCAAGGCATGTCTCCGAAGTTACATTGCGGTTGGCAGCCACCCCATACTTGGGGATTAACTCGACAGCATGAATAACATCCAACAGCGAGATGATTGCCCCCACACGAGATCTACCACCATCTGGATGGTTGGTGAACATACGCTGGACGGTGTACATCGCAACGTCAGGTTGATGAACCGGGGTTGCTGTAAAAGCGAAATAATGGACATATAGAAATGGGTCGGATAGACCAGCGGGTAGCGGCGAACCTCTTGCCGAGAACGAAAATACAGCGCGGACTTGAGCAACGACAGCAGCTGAAAAAAATAGAGTGAGACCAGTTGTTGCTCAGCAGGCAGGATGCTTACTTTGTATTCCCGACGGGGGAGTATAGTGGACCAATACAGCATCGCATTTTCCATATGGATACTCCGTCGAGGGCGGAAAAGCCTGTACTTGCTGGCTTGGCAGGAGGTCACTTGGATGAAGGTGTGATTGCAACTGCAATCAGAACTTTGTCCATCCCTTCAGCAGACACCCATGGAGGCGAGAATGGTCGCCAGGAATGGCGTCGATGTAGTTCCGCAGGAGAGCTGGGAAGTTGGGGAGATTATAGGTCATAGCCACGTAATTTGGTGGCTTATCTGCGAAGTCAGGCTTCACGGTGACATGAAATGCGGTCGTTGAATCCTCAGTGACGATACCCTTTAAGAAGTGGTTGCGATAGGTCCTTGGACCATGGAACCAGTTGGCTTCTTCCGGGGCAATACGCTGAACCCAGTCCATCATTGGATCAACATAGTGAGGCTCGTTGGATGCTAAGGACGTGTTTGTGAGGCTGGCATCTCTCTCTCGTAGGAATGAATAAAGGTCAAATCGTCGAATAGATTCCTCACAGTCAAGGAGTAGCACGATTTGCCGCGTGAAACCGCTCCTTTGGCGATTAGTGCGCGTAAATGGGTCCTTGCAATGAGTAATTAGAAGGCGCTCGCTGACATCTGCGGTATAGGGGATGAGGGAGCCAGAGTTATGAATACTACGGCCGAATGACTGTAGCAGTTCGAGTTTCAGTATCTCGAAATGGAAAATCTCCTTGGATTTTCCTCGCCGCACACCTGCCCTTAAAATAGCACCCTTGAATGAGTGAAACTCCTGCAGTGACTCCTCCATGGCACGGATTGACGAGGGGGTGAAAGTTGCCACTTGCACTCGGTAGAGAAAGTCAACAATGGCACGGATGGCGCAGACAAAATCCGGATCCGCAAGGCCAGCTATCGTCGGAACAATGGTACGTTGGAGATCGCGATGTTCACGGCCTGTCATTTGGCTGACGTACGATACTCCATTGAAGTGACGGACGCCGACTCGCTTGTGCTGGATACGGTAATGAACATCAATCTCGTCGTGTCCCAACAGTACCTTGCACCATTTAAATGGGTGATTGAAAAAGAGTTTGTGTCCGTAGTGTAAGAGTTCCCCGATTAAAAAAATGGACGGGTTGGAGAATCGCCAGTTGCGCCAGAACGGAAGTTGGACCCCGGAAAGATTGTGTTTCTTGGCCTCAGCCAAAAATTCTTGAAGTCTCCATGGATCGATCTGCTGACACAGTTCGTGCAGCTTTTGTAGTGTAAGCTCACCGTCACGCGGTGCATACAGGATCCCATCACCAAACTGGTTCTTTTCAGCGATCGTAACGGGAGATATGGACTTCGTGACGCAAGCGATCATGAGTTGTTCAGGGAGGTCAGCGGTGTAGGCAACGAGCAGCGTAAAGCAGTAACGAGTGAGGTTGGTTGGGTTGCTCATGAATGTGCCAACATGCGCGGCAACCTTGAGGCCAGTACAAACGATGTCGACACAGCGATGCCAGACACGCGCCTCCAGAACTGAGTGAAAATCAGGGTGGGTAAGAAATTCTGGTGTGGGGGTATATGCTACGCATGCCCAAGCATGCGATGTAGCCTTCATGCGGACTTTGGAGTTGATGTTTGCACTTGTGAGAAAAAGCGGGTGCATCTCGATATCGCCGGTCATTCGGGTGACTGGCGCCTTGTCAGACGCCAGGACTATTGGGACAATCGTGGCGCCAGCTGGTAGTCGATCCTGCGTATACTTGTAGTTTCGATCTAGTAAAAAATGACATTGACTTACCTGTATTCGATGTGCCTCATCGCCCGACATCCATTCCCCATACTCACGTTCAGTTCCTTCGAAAATCTGGTAAGGGTCATACTCCATGTGCTGGGCAAATACAGGATCTCCAAAGATCTCCCACGTGACCTCTAATGCATTGCGCCAGAAAAGATATACCGGCTCCTTTGTTACATAGCCCTTAGTGTCGATTTTCGTGCAATGCCAGACTGGGCCTTTCAGTATTGCATCTAGCAGCGACAATAGTTCTTGTGCTGTGCGAAAACTAGTCTGCGATCTAGAAGTAACCTATGGAACATTATAGAATGACAAATGCAATGAAGATGAAGGCTTACCCAATGAAGCTTCAAGAAGCTATTGATTTGGGTTTGCGTAAGATTTGTGTGTAGGAATTTTGCTAGTTCCCACTCGTCCCTATTGACAAATGGGAAATACGGGTTGTTCTCCCTTGCGGGATGGCGATCCTCTTGTCTCATTCATTCGAACGTGTTTGAGTCGGATAGGTTGTATATGTAGCCAGATGTGGGATGAAATCGGCCAGTGCGTGGCTTATGTGGAGATCTGTCTGGTACAGTGAATGCAGACGGGGTGGGTATGAACTTGTGACTACATCCGGGGTCGTTGTACAAGTGTTCACAAACAGTGTCAGTCGAAGGGAATACCTCTCGGCATACCGGGCACTGGACTGGGTGGCTGGGTGCAAAGTTTCGAACTTCTTCAACTAAGATGAGCATCAGACTTACTCCTCATTATCCAAGGATGCCCATTCATAGCCGTTGTCTACATCAGTTTCAGTCATACTTGACAGTATCGAGTTTGACAGTGGTGCTGTATCCATTGTGTCTGCGTCGGAGTGTGGAGTAAATTCTTCTAAGTCTTTCAAGCTCCGCCAATCATAACCCACTTCCGCCCCCCATCTAAATGACAGTGACTCTGATGCAATCTGTTAGATCAAGCTCGCCACACGTGGAACTTCGACCGACCGAGAGTACTGTTAGAATTCTGGATTCTACAAGCGGGAAAGGAGGTAAGTAGCTAACAACCTGTGGTCCATTGAGATAATCGTATTCTTTCAGTGAATCATGAAAGGACCAAGAAGTTTGGCCCTTCTGCTAGCCCTGTATCACCTGCAAGAGCAGCCCGTCGGAACAAGTCGTCACCTTATTTAATCCCTCAACGGCTCCTATCTCCAGAGCCTTCCTATACGCCAAGGGCCCTTTCGGATGCATACCTTCCGACTACCCACAGCGCTGCTGGCCCTGATTCCCACAAGGTGACAAAGAATGTCTTGCAAGTAACTACTTAATTGGCTCATTCGGTGTTAGGATACCTTCGGTGAGGTAGTCCACAGGTTGCCAAAGGAACTTGTTCTTGACGCTCTCACAGCCCAATTTGCAGACTGTGAAGTGACTCGTCTCCGTGTCCTTACAGTGACATGGGAGCTCGAGAGGCTTCAGAGGTGGCAGAAGTTCCACGCTCGTTCTTTGACGTACCTCAAAGAGCAAAATGATGTCTCCTGACAGAGCCTGGACTATTGGAGGAGCTGGTGCAATGACCAAGGTTTGGACTGCTTCCCACAGGATCGAGAGACCTCGCAGCACCTGTTGGAAAATGAGTGCTTGACACTTGAGCAGATGCAAACGCACTTCAAGCGCAGTGAGAATACTGCTCTTTCTCTTGGTATTTATGACGCAAAGGATCTTGAGCGATCCCGTACTACCTATTCAAGCGACAGACATGAGTCTGATCTGGAGGGATCCGAGACTGAAACCCTGGAGATTTCTGCTTCTAGTAACCCAGAGCAACCTCCCACCAGTGACCCCGGGGTTCTTTATAGCTCTAGCTCCAGCGATTCGGATTTGTACGTGACCTTTGCCAGGAGGTTTGCCGCATGTACTGATAGTGATTTTGAATTAGATAACGGCGATGCACGACCATGATTGTATTCATGTGTTCAATTAGTTTCCCAATGTATATCTCCTATGTGTAATCAGATTTCTTGCTACCATCTGGGTACCCAATCTGATAAGCTGGATAGCGGTTTAAATAGTCATAAATTGTGCTGTTCGCTGACCTTGACAATCTCTTCCTGACAGTCCGCCTGACAGTCCGATAATGAAGCAGAGACGAGGACGAAAGGTACGTCCACCCTCTGTCAGTGCCAAATATTTTCTGATTGCGGCGGCCTCATGCAACAGGATATCAGAAAGCCAGGAAAGGGAAGCAACCTAAACCCGTGTCTTCACTCAAACACATCCCAGCTCGGCATCCCCAGTGAGTTCACCCAAGATCCATCCCAGACCGCTTACCCCTCCTTGGCGGATGGTGATGATCAAGTCACGACGATCTTTGACGATGTTGAATTGTATGATCACGTGGGTAATAGTCAGGTCGGGAGTTTTGTAGCAGATACCATCCGTTCATCCACCACCCCAATCCATTCCATCGATCCATCGCACCCTAGTTTTCATTCGAGGTCCCTCCAACTGCCTCAAAGGATCATCCGCCCGACTCCTTACCCACCCGAACTAGGCCCTATTCACAATGTGCGCGCATTTGGAGCTCTGCGCGGGATTGAAGAAGAGCGTGGACACCTGATGCGTTCTGGTGTCATCCAGGTAAGTCAATTCCTGCGTTTTCATGCCAAACCTCTAACCACATTTTAGGTAGTGAGTGATGTGGCGATCACAGGTCCGTCCCGCCAACGTCCACTCAGGCACAGGTCAAGTGGGCCATATCAAAATCACTCCCAAGGACAAAGCTCCCAAGTACTCCTGAACGAAGACCAAACAGCTACAGCTCAGGAAGCTGTAGTATCTCCTACAGTCGGTGATGATACAAAAGAACAAATCATATCAGAGGCAAAACGTCTCTTTCGTTACCAGTTTTTTACGAAGTTCCCATTTCCGTCTCAAGAATCAGCGAACGACCTCTCTCGTACCTCACTGCACGATGCAATGAATATGATATTGGGAGGTAATAATTTATGTAGCACATATTGTTGACCTCTTTTAATCCTGTAGTATGAACAGATTTGCCGCACCAGTCGACTGATACTATTTGCAGTGAAAAGGTACTCTCTTCGATCGTCTCGAGCACGACCGCAATGTGCCTGTCGTTCAAGAGTGCCGCACAATCACTAGTCCCATCGGCGTATTTGTTGACACCCAGCCCGTCACAAACTTCATCGCTGAATACGCCTGAACTTGTTGAACTTTATAAACAACAAGTCGAAGCACTACTGAAAGACTACAAGTTTTTGTACAGCCAGGTCAGTGACTCAGAA
>Ga0307518_10002719_pt1 | contig 12823 bp, 11 predicted proteins | sample 25_EM_MG_FD_203889 | JGI IMG/M metagenome (GOLD analysis project Ga0307518, IMG submission 203889) | Populus trichocarpa ectomycorrhiza microbial communities from riparian zone in the Pacific Northwest, United States - 25_EM | ecosystem: Host-associated > Plants > Roots > Unclassified | place...
CTTTCGCAACGCCGCGTCACTCACTCAAGCCAGGGGCCCCAATCTCGCGACCAGTGCGAGAAAAGTCCCTTCGCCTCACCTGACACCTTCAACTGTCAAGGCGCATAACGGTTTCCTCAATCTCAGCGTCCCGAGCGGACGCGTAGGCGACCTCGGTGCCGACGACACTGAATCCCGCCTTCCGCAGGACCCGAAGCGACCCGAGATTGTCGCTCGCGGCCCGGGCGTACAAAGGCCGGTCCTCGACCGTCTCCAGGAACAGAGCGAGGGCACGGCTGGCGACTCCCTGCCCCCAAACCGTACGGTCGATCCAATAGGTGATTTCGGCGTCGCCGTCCACGAAGAACCTGCCGATGGTGCCGAGGAAGCGTCCATCGCCGGTCACCGCGCGCACGATGAGGTCCGGAGAAGTCCGCAACCTCACCATGTGGCGGTCGAACGCTTCGCGATCGTTGGGGTCCCTGGCGATGAACGCGGCCATCCGGACCGATTCGGGGTCGCGCATCAGCTCGTACAGGGTGTCCAGGTCGCGATCCTCGACCGACCGCAGTGCCACCTCGACCATCGACGTTCTCCTCATTCCACTCGTCGCCCCTGAAACCAGCCTAAGGTGGCCGAGACGCCGCAGTCACTCCCGGGAGGCACGCATGTCGTTGTTGGCCCAGCTGAACTCCGCGATCACCACGGGCGCGATCGAGGTCGTCGATCTCACCGCCCCGCTGAGCGCGAGCACCCCGATCCTCCAGTTGCCGGAGCCGTTCGCGAACACGATCCCGTTCGGCCTGGAGGAGATCAGCCGGTACGACGAACGCGGGCCGCGCTGGTACTGGAACAACATCCACACCGGCGAGCACACCGGGACCCACCTCGACGTCCCCGTGCACTGGGTGTCGGGGAAGGACGGCCACGACGTCTCCGAGGTGCCGTTGCGCACGCTGGTCGCCCCGGCCGTGGTGCTCGACGCGTCGGCGCGCGCGGCCGAAGACCCGGACTACCTGCTGTCCATAGAAGACGTCCGTGAGTGGGAGCGCGTGAACGGGCCGCTGCCCGATGGCGGCTGGCTGCTCTACCGCACGGGCTGGGACACTCGCTCGCACGATCAGGAGACCTTCCTCAACAACGACGAGAACGGCCCGCACACCCCGGGCGTTTCGGGGGAGTGCGCCCGCTGGCTCGCGGAGGAGGCGCCGATCACCGGGTTCGGGGTGGAGACCGTCGGCACGGACGCGGGGCAGGCCCTCGCCATCGAACCGGCCTTCCCGTGCCACGAACTCCTTCTGGGCGCCGGAAAACACGGCCTGACCCAGTTGCGGAACCTGGCGAGCCTGCCGCCGACCGGATCGCTGCTGGTCGTCAGCCCGCTCCCGATCGTCGGCGGTTCCGGCAGTCCCGCCAGGGTCTACGCGCTGGTCGAACGGGCATGAACGTCGCGGAGCTGGTCGGCCGCACGCTCGCGGAACTCGGCGTCGGTGCGGCGTTCGGGGTGGTGGGCAGCGGCAACTTCGAGGCGACCAACGGGTTACGTGCGGGCGGGGTGCGGTTCGTCGCCGCGCGGCACGAGGGCGGCGCGGCGAGTATGGCCGACGCGTACGCCCGGATGAGTGGCCAAGTCTCAGTGTTGAGTCTCCATCAGGGTTGCGGGCTGACGAACGCTCTCACCGGGATCACCGAGGCGGCCAAAAGCCGGACCCCGATGATCGTCTTGGCCGGGGATACCGCGGCGTCGTCGGTGCTGTCGAACTTCCGGGTCGATCAGGACGCGCTCGCGGCCGCGGTCGGCGCGGTGCCCGAACGCGTGCACGGCGCGCGCACCGCGGTCGCCGACACCGTCCGTGCCTATCGGACGGCGGTGCAGCGGCGACGGACGGTCCTGCTCAACCTTCCGCTCGACGTCCAAGCCCAGGAAGCGCCCGAAGCGGGCACAGTTCCGGAAATCCCCGGCCCGGCGTCGATCCGGCCAAGCGTCGAGGCGGTCGCGAAACTGGCCGATCTCCTCGTCGAAGCGCGGCGGCCGGTGTTCATCGCCGGCCGCGGCGCGCGGGGGAGTGCCACGGCACTCAAGGAACTCGCGGAGGTCTCCGGCGCGCTGCTGGCGACCTCGGCGGTGGCGCACGGTCTCTTCCCCGACGATCCCTTTTCGATCGGGATCGCCGGCGGCTTTTCGTCGCCGCGAGCGGCGGACCTCATCAGGGACGCCGACCTCGTGATCGGCTGGGGGTGCGCGCTGAACATGTGGACCACCCGGCACGGCACGCTGCTCGGCCCGGCCGCACGGCTGGTCCAGGTCGACGTCGACCAGGCGGCGCTCGGCGCGCACCGGCCGATCGACCTGGGCGTCGTCGGCGACGTCACCAGCGTGGCCGTGGACGTGCGCGCCGAACTCGAAAGGCGTGGCCACCACAGGAGCCGCGAAGCTCCCGAAACCACCCGATGGAACGACGTCCCGTATAACGACCTATCCGGCGACGGGCGGATCGATCCGCGCACGCTCAGCCGCCGTCTCGACGAGATCCTGCCCGCCGAACGGGTGGTCTCGATCGACTCCGGCAACTTCATGGGCTACCCGAGCGCGTATCTGTCCGTCCCCGACGAGAACGGTTTCTGCTTCACCCAGGCGTTCCAAAGCATCGGGCTCGGCCTCGGGACGGCGATCGGCGCCGCGCTGGCCCGGCCGGAGCGCCTGCCGGTGCTCGGGGTGGGCGACGGCGGGTTCCACATGGCCCTCTCCGAGCTGGAAACCGCCGTACGGCTACGGATCCCGCTCGTCGTCTTCGTCTACAACGACGCGGCTTACGGCGCCGAGATCCACCATTTCGGCGCCGCGGACATGACGACGGTCCGGTTTCCCGACACCGACATCGCGGCGATCGGACGCGGTTTCGGCTGCGCAGGGGTCACCGTGCGGTCGGTCGAGGATCTCGCCGCCGTCGAGGAATGGCTCGACGGCCCACGGGACACGCCGCTCGTTGTCGACGCCAAGATCGCCGACGACGGCGGCTCGTGGTGGCTGGCCGAAGCTTTCCGCCACTAGCAGCTAAACGCCCCAGTCCGGCCGCAGCGGCATGCCCGCGTCGCCGTCCGGGCCGACCTTCACCCCGAGCACCTGGTGCAGTTCGATTTCCCGGCGTTCGAAGGCGAGGCGGCACGCGGCCATGTACAGCGCCCAGACGCGGCTCCGGCCGGCTCCCGCTTCGGCGACGGCCTCGTCCCAGTTCGCGTCGAGGTTGGCGCACCAGGCGCCGAGGGTGGTGGCGTAATGCTCACGGAGGTTCTCCGAATGCCGCACCTCCAGCCCGCTGTCGTGCATCGCGGTGGCGATCTCGCCGACGGACTCCAGTTCGCCGTCGGGGAAGACGTACCGGTCGATGAACCCGCGTGACCGGTGCGGCACGGAGGTGTCCGGGTTGGTGATGCAGTGGTTCAGGAGGCGCCCGTGCGGCTTCAGTTTCCCGGCGAGGAAACGGAAGTACGACGGCAGGTTGCGCGCACCGATGTGTTCGGTGAGCCCGATCGACGACACCGCGTCGAAACCCGTTTCGGTGACGTCGCGGTAATCGAGATGCCGTACTTCGGCCTTGTCCGCGAGGCCCTTGGTCACGATGTCCTTCTGCGCCCACTGTGCCTGCTCGCGCGAAAGGGTGACGCCCAGCGCCTCGACGCCGTAGTTCTCGACGGCGTGCTCGACCATCCCGCCCCAGCCGCAGCCGACGTCCAGCAGCCGCATCCCCGGCTTGAGCCCGAGTTTCCGGCACACGAGGTCGAACTTGTGCGCCTGCGCCTCTTCCAGCGACGCGCCGTCGGACGGATACGCGGCACAGGTGTAGGCCATCGACGGGCCGAGCACCAGTTCGTAGAACCGGTTCGAGACGTCGTAGTGGTTCGAGATCGCGTTGCTGTCGCGCGCTTTCGAGTGCCGTAGCCCGTCGACGACGCGTTTGGCGCGGCTCGGCAATTCCTCGGCGGGCGGGGCGACGCGGCGCAGGTGCCTTGGCCCGAGTTCGCGCAGCAGCCACAACCGGTCCGCGGTGCGGAGCTGATCGACCTGTGCCACGAGCGCGCGCAACGCCGAGTAGAGATCGCCGTCCACATCGAGCGCGCCGGCGACGTAGGCACGGGCGAGACCGAGGTCGCCAGGGGACGACATCAGATACGTCAGCGCCAGCGGAGACCGCACCTGGATCGACACCGGCGCGTCCGCCGGCCCGCTCGTGCTGCCGTCGTAGGCGGTGATGGACACTTCGGCGCTCGGGCCGAGCAACCGCTCGAAGATCTTCCCGACGGTGGTCGTCCCAGCCATGGTCGTCTCTCTTCTCCCCGGCCCGATCACCGCCGCCGCACGCATTTCGCGTACAGGTCGAGCAGGCGGCCGTCGGGGTCGTAGTCCGTCTTCAGTTTCCGGTAGGCGTCGCCGTTGTACAGCCGCCAGAACTCCTCTTCGGCATAGAAACTGTCGGAGTACAGCGATTTCCGCCCGCCGAGCCGGGACACTTCGGCCTCGATCAGCCGATTGTGCGTATCCGGTGCCTCGCCGGGGTCCAGTGGAACCGCGGACCAGAACCCGAAGTTGACGTACAGCGTTTCGGGGTCCAATTCGTACAGAGGCGAGTTCACGCCGCCAGGCCGCTGCTTCAGCGGGCAGATCCACACCGGGCTGATCGGGATCTCGCGGCGGAAGAAGTCCAGGAACTCCGCGGCCCGCGACAGCGGCACCTCGATGTCCTGGACGATGGTCTCCTCCGGCGGAAGACGGCGCAGCTTGAGCAGTTTCGCGGCGATCCCGAACCGGCGGTCGAGCGCCACGACCTTCCAGTAGACCGACGACCGCAGCAGCCGCCTGCCCAGCAGCAGCCGGGGAAGCCGGTGCTGCACGCCGAACGCCCGCGAGCACCAGAACCAGTCCGTGTCCCAGCGCCACAGGTAGTCCCGGACGCTCAGATGGTCGGTCTCTCGCGAGCGGATCGACTTGTAGTAGATGTCGAGCCAGGTGTAATCGCTGGTCACCGGTGCCGACGAGGTGAAGGTGCCCAGCGTCAAATACTGCTCGCCCGGCCCGAAGACGGTTCCGTCCACGAAGTCGGCCGACCCGCTCCGGCAGGCCTCGCCGAGCGCCGCGAAGTACTCCTCGGTGTCTTCGTACCGGACGTGGTCGAGCCGGACGTACGGCTTGACCGGCTCCAGCTCGATCTTCAACCGCAACGCGTAGCCGAGCGTCCCGTACGAGTTCGGGAAGCCGTGGAAGAGCTCGCTGTGCTCGTTGTCCGGCCTGGCGACGACGATCCTGCCGTCGCCGGTGAGCAGCTCCATCTCCAGGACAGACTCGTGCACGAGCCCGTTGCGGAACGAGGACGACTCGATGCCGAGGCCGGTGACCGCGCCGCCGAGCGTGATCGTCTTGAGCTGCGGCACGACCAGCGGCATCAGCCCGTGCGGCAGGGTCGCGTCCACCAGCTGCTCGTAGGTGACCATGCCTTCGACGTCGGCCGTGCGTGCCAAGGGATCGACGTCGAGCACATGCGTGAATCCCGAGACGTCCAGCCCCGGTGTGCTGGTCGCCTTCCGGGCCCGGAACAGGTTCGACGTCCGCTTCGCCAGCCGGATGGTGCCGTGGAGATCGGCGAGCTGTGCCCGGAGGGTTTCGGCCCGCGCCTCGTGTTCGGCGAACCGGACCAGCCGCGCCGTCTCCCGGATCCCGCTGTCGCTGCTCGCCATCAGTTCATCGTGCCCCACCGAACCGCCTGGCGCAGCCCTTGTTTCCTAACCGACCCCGGACAGCGGGACGGCGTTCGCCATGGCGGTGAAGCCCTTGTCGCCGGGGTGGAGGTGATCGCCGGAGTCGTACTCGGGTTTCATCCGCTGTGGATCGGCGGGATCGCGGATCACCGCGTCGAAGTCGATGTAGCCGTCGAAGAGCCGGCTCGTGCGGATGAACCGGTTCACCGCCTGCCGGGTCTCTTCGAGCTGCGGCGTGTACGAACCCCAGCCCTTCCACGGCGTGATCGTCGCGCCCAGCACGCGCAGACCGCGGTCGTGCGCCCGGCCCGCGATCTGCTTCAACGCCGAGATGATCTTGTTCGGGTCGGCCTGGTGCGGCGTCTGCTGGATGTCGTTGATGCCCTCGAACACGATCGCCGTCCGCACGCCGGACTGGGCGAGCACGTCCCGGTCCAGCCGGGCCAGCGCGTTGACGCCGTAGTTGCCGCCGTCGAGCAGCAGCCGGTTGCCGCTGATCCCGGCGTTGAGCACACCCGTCCGCGCGCTGATCTTGTCGGCGAGCTGATCGGGCCAGCGCAGGTTCGCGCCCCACGTCGAGTTGGCCCCGTCTGTAATGGAGTCGCCGATCGCCACGACGCTGCCCCGCAGCCCGCGGCCCCGGACATCCACTCCGGACACGTAGTGCCAGACAGCGGTCTTCTCCGGGAACGCCGCCGCCGACTCGTCGGCCGCCTTGTCGCCGTTCCGGGTGAAGTACGAGTTCTGCATCGCCAGCGGGTGATAGGTGACCGGACCCGACGGCGTCGGCGTGTACGTGGTGACCAGGAGATCGCCGTCCCTCGGCACCGTCAGCGCCGCGCCGTCGCTGAGGATGTCGGCCCCCGGTGGCACGGTGACCTCGCGATCTCCGCCGAAGGTCAGCGTGCGCATCGTGCCGGGCACGGCCCGCGGGGTGTCCGGACCGGCGGCGACCGCGACGGTCACCCGGCCGAACAGCACCGGAGTCCGGCCGAAGGCGTTGGACAGCCGCACACGGACCTCGTGCCCGCCGACGCTGGTGTGCACGATGTTGCGGATCGAGAAGTCCGGGTAGCCGTTGTCGGTCCCGGACACCCCGGCCGCGGGAGCCGCCGCCCAGGTACCCACCCAGCCGCTCGGGGCGGCGCTTTCCACTCCGGACGGCGGGGACGCCGCGGCGACCCCCGGGACGACGCCCAGCACCAGGATTCCCGCAACGGCGAGCTGCTTCACGCGCATGTCGGTTTCGCCTCCACCCAGTCGGCTCCACCCATCGTCAGTGAATCACCGACAGGCGGTCAACGTCCCGGACGGGACAGGTTTCTGTCGGTGGTCGCGATTAGCCTGAACGCCATGAAGTCAGCCGCCCTCCGGAAGATCTGCCTCGGCTTCCCCGGCGCCCGGGAGGAGTTCCCGTTCGGCGAGGACATCAACGTGTACAAGGTCGCGGGCAAGGTGTTCGCGCTCGGCCCGCTCAAGGCGAAACCGCTGCGGATCAGCCTCAAATGCGAGCCCGACCTCGCCGTCCGGTTGCGCGCCGAGCATCCGGCGATCATCCCCGGCTACCACCTGAACAAACGACACTGGAACACCGTCGAACTGGACGGTTCGCTGACCGACGACTTCGTCCGGGAGCTGATCGAGGACTCCTACGACCTCGTCGTCGCGGGCCTGCCGAAACGAGAACAGGAGAAACTGAACTGGGTCGCGCTCAGCCAGGAGTGAGCGACGAGGTTTCATCCGGATTTCATCGGTCTCTGCCTCCTACCGTGGGCGGAGACGGATGCCGCCCGCCGCACGATGACTCGCTCACCGGGACTTCCTAGGCTGATGGCGTGCTGGAGATCTTGCGGGACCGGTTCCGGGCACGGGTGCAGGCCAGCCTCACCCGGGCCGGGCTGACCCTGCCGTGGTGGGTGCCGGTGAGTTCCACCCTGGTGAGCGCGGTGTTCGCGGTGGTCGCCCTGGTCCAGCGAGACGCCCTGCTGCCGCCGAGCCCGGTGGCGCTGGCCGGGCTGGTCGTGATCGTCAGACCGCTGATCTGGGCGACCACCGATTGGGTCGTGCCGTGGGTGAGGATGGCCGCGCTGATCGTCGCGGCCGCGATCCTGCTCGTCGAGCCGGTGCTTCCGGATTTCGCGCCGTTGCTGCTTCTGATGGCGGCTACCGAGGCGGGCAGTATCCTGCGGAGCCCGCTGGGGATCGCTCTCGTGACCGCCGCGGGTGAACTGGTCCTGGTCGTGGCGGGGATCTGGGGCGGGCTGATCGGCGGGCCCGTGTACATGGTCGCGGTCCTGCTCGGCCTCTGTGGTGGGCTCGTGGTCCGCTGGTACACCCGGGCGCTCGACGCCGAACGTGGCACACGCGACGCCTCCCGTGACAAGGCGCTGCTCGCCGAACGCCAGCGGATCGCGCGTGAGGTGCACGACGTCGTCGGCCATTCGCTCAGCATCACCCTGCTGCACCTGACCGGTGCCCGGCACGCGCTGCAGCAGGACCGCGACGTCGACGAGGCGATCGAGGCGCTGACCGAGGCCGAGCAGGTGGGACGCGCCGCGATGGCCGACATCCGCCGCACGGTCGGCCTGCTCGCCGACTCCCCGTCGGGCAGCGCCCCGCTGCCGGGGGTGGAGGACATCGCGACGCTGGTGGAACGCACCCGCAGCGCCGGACTGGCGGTGCGCTATACACAGGAAGGCGACCTCGGCCGGGTAGGCGCCTCGGAAGGATTGGGCCTCTACCGGATCGTGCAGGAATCACTTGTCAACGTCGTCAAGCACGCCCCCGGCGCGACCGCGGAGGTCCGGCTGGACGCAGGCCGTTCAGGGCTGAACCTCGTCGTCAGCAACGCTCTCCCGGCGACCGTCCGGCGCGCGGCCGAGGACGGCTCGGGACTCGCCGGGATGGCCGTCCGGGCGGCGCAGCTCGGTGCCGATCTCAGCGCGGGCCCCAGCGGAAAGCAGTGGATCGTTCGCGTCACCGTGCCTGGAGTCAAGCCGTGACCGCCGCCGAGATCCAGGTGCTGCTGGTCGACGACCAGGAGCTGGTCCGGTCCGGGCTGCGGCGCATCCTGCGGCGGCGCGACGGGTTCGTCATCGCGGGGGAATGCGGAGACGGCTCGGAAGTGCCCGCGGCGCTGGCCGCGCACGAGGTCGACGTCATCGTGATGGACCTGCGGATGAAGAACGTCGGCGGGGTCGAGGCCACGAGGCGGCTGCGGCGGACCGCTGGGCATCCGCCCGTGCTCGCGCTGACCACCTTCGACGACGACAACCTCTTGGCCGACGCGCTACGGGCGGGCGCGGCGGGTTATGTGCTCAAGGATTCCCCCGCCGAAGACCTGATCCGGGCCGTGCGGGCGGTCGCCGCGGGCGATGCCTGGCTGGACCCCGGGGTCACCGGGCGGGTGCTCGCCGCCTATCGGCAGGCCGCCGGGAACGGCAGCGGCGGGCCTTCGCCGGAACTGCTGACACCCAGGGAACAGGACGTGCTGAGGGCGATCGGCCGAGGGCTGACCAACGCGGAGATCGCCACGGCTCTCGTGATTTCGGAGGTGACCGTGAAAAGCCATATCGGCCGGATCTTCACCAAGCTCCAGTTGCGGGACCGGGCGGCGGCGATCGTGTACGCGTTCGATCACGGGATCGTGGTGCCGGGCTAGTGCGGGTCGAAGGGGGGATCATGTCGGAATCGAAACTGCGGTTCGAGGTGCTCGGCCCGTTGCGGGCCTGGCACGGCGAGACCCGGCTGGACCTCGGTCCGGTCCGCCAGCAGGCCGTCCTCGCCGCGCTGCTGCTGCGCCCGGACGTGACCGTCAGCCATTACGAACTCACCGACGGGCTCTGGGAGAAACCGCCGGAGTCGAACGTGCTGCCGGTGTACGTCCGGCGGCTGCGGCAATGCCTGGACACCTCGGGGACGAAGCCGCGGGATTCGGTGATCGTGTCCGACCGCGGCGGCTACCGGTTCGCCGGCGGCGGGGTGCGCCTCGACGTGGTCCGGCTGGAAGAGATCGCCGCCGTCGCGGCCGCCGCCGAGGACTCGGGCGACCTCGTCGCCGCGGTGGAAACCTTCGCCGACGCGCTCCGGCTGTTCCACGGCGAGCCGCTGACCGGGTTGCCCGGCGCGTTCGTCCAGGGCGAGCGGCGACGGCTGGAGGAACGCAAACTGCTGTTGCTGCGCCGGAAACTGCGGGCCCAGCTGAAACTCGGCCGGTTCGACGAAGTGATCGGCGAGCTCTCGGCGCTGGTGTCCGCCGATCCGCCGAGCGAGCCGCTGGCCGCGTTGCTGATGCGGGCGCTGTACGGCGGCGGGCGGCAGGCGGAGGCGCTGGAGGTGTTCACCGACGTCCGCGAGCGGCTGGTGGAACAGCTCGGCGTCGAGCCGGGTGAGGAGCTGCGGCAGGTACAGGAGGCGGTGCTGCGCGGGGACGAAGCGCTGCTCGGTGTCGCACCGCGCCGGGAGCCGACTCGCCGGATCCGCAACGAACTTCCCGCCACCAACGGCGAACTCGTCGGCAGGGACCGGGAACTCGCGCTGCTCGTGGCGGACGGCGATCCGGAGTCGGTCTCGGTCGACACCGTCGACGGGGTCCCGGGCGCGGGGAAGACCACGCTCGCGGTGCGCGCGGCCCACCGGCTCCGCGAGTCCTATCCGGACGGTGCGTTGTTCGTGGATCTCCACGGCTACACCGAAGGCCGTGAGCCGGTGACGCCGGAGCGCGCGCTGCGGCGGCTGCTGCGCGCGGTCGGGGTCGAAGACGGGCTCATGCCGGACGATCTCGACGAGCTGTCCGCGTCGTGGCGGGCGGCGACCGCGCACCTGCGGTTGCTGCTGGTGCTCGACAACGCCGAGTCCGCCGGGCAGGTGCGGCCGTTGCTGCCGTCCGGGCCGGGCAGCCGGGTGCTGGTGACCAGCCGTCGCCGTCTGTCCGGTTTGGACGCCGATCGTCGCGTTTCCCTTGGCGCACTGGGTATCGAAGCGGCGGAGCGGCTGCTCGGCCGGATCGTCGGAGCGCCGAGGGCGGAGGGTGAGCGGTTCGCCGTGCGCGCGCTCGCCGGGCTGTGCGGACGACTGCCGCTCGCGCTGCGGATCGCGGGCGCCCGGCTGCAGAACCGTCCGATGTGGACGTTCAAGGACCTGGTCGACCGGATGTCGGACGACGAGCGCAGGCTCGGCGAGCTGACCGCCGAGGACCGCAGCGTCGAGGTGGCGCTGCGCCTGTCGTACGAACAGCTGCGACCCGCCGAGCAGGACGCCTTCAGTGTGCTCGGCCTGTCGCCGACGGCCGAGTTCGACCGGCTCTCGGTCTCCGCCCTGCTGGACTGCTCGCCCGCCGAAGCCGAGCGGCGGCTGGAGAGCCTGGTCGACGCGAGCCTCGTGCAGGAGCCCGCGAGCGGCCGTTACCGGCTGCACGACCTGGTGGCGGTCTACGCCCGGCGGCTCGCCGGGGAGATGCCCGAGGAGGCCGCCGAAGCGGCACGGAAACGGGTGTACGGCCTGTATCTCGGCGCCGCTCGACGGGCGAGCGAATGGGGTGTCGCGCGGTTCCCGCTGGAGACTGGCGGTCCTTTCACCGGCCAGCGTGACGCTTCCGCCTGGCTCGACGCCGTCGGTGACCTGCCGGAGGTGGTGAGCCAGGCGGCCGAAGCCGGGCTGGACGACCTCGCGTGCTCGGTCGCCGAGGGGCTGGTCGACTATCTCGCGCGCCAGCAGCGGTACCACGAATGCCGGACGGCGTTGCAGATCGCGCTGCCGCTGGCCGAACGGGCCGAAGACGAACGGCTCGTCTCGTCGCTGCGGTTCTGCCTCGGCTACGCCTACGCCATGCAAGGACAGCTGGACCGGGCGCGCGGCTGGTTCGACGACGCGCTGCGGGCCGGCCGATCCTCCGGTGACCGCGGCGTGGAGGCGCGGGCGCTGGGCGGGCTCACCATGGCGGACCTGATCGACGGACGGCACGATCGCGCCATCCCCGGGATGCGGCGGGTGATGGTCTTGGCCGAGGAGGTGGGGGACCGCTGGCTCGCCGAGAGATCGTTGTCCGCGCTGGGCTATCTCGCCTATCTACGGGGCGAGCACGAAGAAGCGCTCGGTCACCTCGGCCGCGCCCGTGAGCTGAGCGAGGAGATCGGCAGCGCGGGGATGCTGGCGAGGGTGCTGTGCCATATCGGCACGGTTCAGCTCGAAATCGGCAGGTTCGCCGAAGCCGCGCTCGACCTCCGGCGGTCCGTCGAACTCGCCGAGGAGACCACGGACGGCCTGCTGGTCGCGACCGGCCTCGCCCGGCTGGGGGCCGCGGAACTGGAACTGGGGAATCTCGACGCCGCGTTCGAACTCCAGCGGCGGGCGCTGACGGCGGTCACCGAGGAGACCATCGCCGGGATGGAGTCCGAGATCCGCAACCGGCTCGGCCGTACCCATCTCGCGGCGGGCGATCCGGTGGCCGCGAGGGAGCATTTCGAATGGGTGCTCACCACCATCGGGCCCGACGGCGATTCCCTTCAGCGCACCCTCGCGCTGGAAGGTCTGGACCTCACCAGACAGTCGGTACTCCGGCGTTGACGATCGTGAACCGGTGTCCCGCCATGCTCGTCCGCCAGCGCGCGAAGTAGGTGTCGGCGGCGTCGGCCAGGTGCACCCCGGCGCGGACCTCGTGGACGGCGTACGCCCACTCCGCGGCGTCGCACAGCACCAATTCCCTTGGCGCGCCGCGTTTGCGGAGCACCGAGGAGCACAGGGCGCCGCGCCTGCCGATGGTGCTGTTCTCGAGGCAGCGACGGAGGTCTTCGACAGCGTCGGCGGCGGTGTCGAACAGCGTCCACCGGTACTTCGGCGACGGGCGGCCGTCGGCCCACGGCGTGAAGAACGCCGCCCAGCTCCAGCCAGGGCCGACGACCCCGTCCCGTTGCCCGGGGCTCGGCGCGTCGTCCCGGGGCGTCACCATGTTGTACGGGGTCCGGCTCGCCGGGCTCATGCACGTCTCCTCGTGGACCACCGGTCCGCGGTCGCGGATCCGTGCCCGGAACCGTAGGGCGGAGCCATGAAATCCCGATGAAACGAGCCCTCCCGCCTCGTGAGTGGTGAGGACGGT
>Ga0307518_10002720_pt1 | contig 12821 bp, 12 predicted proteins | sample 25_EM_MG_FD_203889 | JGI IMG/M metagenome (GOLD analysis project Ga0307518, IMG submission 203889) | Populus trichocarpa ectomycorrhiza microbial communities from riparian zone in the Pacific Northwest, United States - 25_EM | ecosystem: Host-associated > Plants > Roots > Unclassified | place...
TGTGACAGGCGCCGTCAGTTGACAGGAGGATCAATGGCATACTGGCCTTTCAGATGTGGATGTTAGGATAGCGAGTGCAGTAGCGATACGACGTGCGCGACGACAGGACGGCTGAGGACGCGGTGGAAGATAGCTAGGCAGCTCGGATGCGTAAGAAGTAGGGCGAGAGACTCGATTGTTATTTCAATTTCCTCTAATGCTCGAGATATATACTCGTCGTACAAGACGCATTGTTGTCTCGGAACGATCGTATCCGCGGTGGCATCCGCCATTCGTGCACGGTGCCGACTTGACGCCGGAGTCCGTGTCAACAGTGGAGGGAATGCTGATCGCTTCTATGTATGATTTCAGGTGACGGAGTAGCCCTTAATACTTGAGTGCAGTGGAGGCCAACGGAGAAACCCATCTACGCCATGCATGCAGATTGAAAGACGGGGGAGCTATCTTCGGTATGATTGTCAATGATGGTCTTAATACCCATGTATTAGCCCAACGGGAAAGCTACTTGCCTCCAGGTTCGAATGCGGCAGGGCAGATCGACTCCAAATAAGGCAAGTCACAATGAAAGTAGTTTTGAAAAGTTTGTGTCGATTGCAAGTTGTTCTGTGCGAAGGACAAGAGCCACATATACGCCTGGGGTTCCCCGCATCAGCCCCTGCAGCTCTTCTCTCGACACTGAAGCTGGCCTTCCTTCTGCATGTTGGCTTTTCGACACTGTCCCGTCTCCAACCGGAACCTTCTCGAGGACCTGTGACGCCGCAAGCTAAAGATGGCAGAGCACTCGGTGCAGCGCTCCCCGGGCCATTCTTTTATACCCATCGTCACCCCGCGCACATCCCGTACTTCTATCTCCAGCGGCCTCCCAGTCCCGCACGTATCTCTTGGTCCTCAACCCCGTCGCACGTCAGAAAGCACTCTGCATGCCAGTCCCGCTTCTGCTTCAGCAATTTTGGCTCCACAGACTCCTCAGTCCTCCATACCATCCTTCCGATCACTGCGAAACCTACTTCCCTTTGGGCCCAACAAGAATGCAAACTCTGCTACCCCCAGTCCCAACACCCCGAAAGCTTCCTTCGTAGGCTCACTACGCCGCTCGATAACTCACGAGAGGAAGCCTTCAGCCTCCTTTATCCCTGCAGATGACCCTGAAAAGTTCCCCGTTATTGCCATCGCACGACCCAGTCAAAATTTTGAAGAAGAAATGATGGCACACAAACGGAATCGCGACTTAGGAAGGTCCGTTTCGGACTCGACGATACCTACACAAGCGTCGACAACAGTCGATGATGGTCGATATGGTAAGAAATTGCAACGTCTTTGTCTGTGTCGATTGTAACGTTCTATAGTGCTGCCTGTGCCTTCACCTGGGCCTCCGTTAGGCGCTGATCTATCCACTATTATCGAGGCGGAGAACTCGGGAATATCGAAGCATATACCTTGTGTCGATGACTCGACACATCCGGACAGCCCCGCAAGTTCTCCAGATTCACCTTTCTGCCTAGACAGGCACGACGAATGTCGGTTCTCTCCTCCAGACTCTAGGAATGGATCTGTGCTTGACTTGTCCACGTCGAAGCTGAACGCCGAGGTGATGGATGCACTCATGGTCAAAGATGCTGTAGCAGCGACCGAATGGCTGAAGGGCGTAGATGGTGTAGTTGTCGAAGAGAGCGCTGATGAGCTGCAAGAGATCCAGGGCTTGGGAGGTGAAGTGGATCCGCATGCGACGTTTGATTTTGGTGCATTGGACCCAGACCTCGCACAACTTCTCAGCCCTCATAGGCTGAACGGAAAATCTCATCGCTCATCTCCTACCAGCAACCTTAGACCCCGGACGCATGCTCGAAGTCCGAATCATTTCCTTGCTCCGTCCCCTCCTATCGCCCCTGGTCCGGAACACAAAACGCCGACAAATTCACCCCGAATTGGCGCTGTTATCCCTCCTTCACCAGTGTCTGGTGCCACTGCGCAGTCATCACCCCAGAGGCGGTCAATATCATTATCCAGGACATCCCTTTCTCGCCCTGCAGCATCGTCACTCCCGCGTCTTACACGTTCGGTGTCATCTGCGCCGCCGACTGCAAATTCGTCACCGAAGGAGTCCCCTGGTCCGACAGCTCCGCACGGAGTGCCAAAGAAACGTCACCAACCTCCTTCGCCATTATCCCCACAAGCTCATTCAACTAATGGTATATCGCCAGCAAATTCTCGTGCGTCCGCCGATATGCCTCCAAGACGACCACCTAGTTCTCGTATGGGGAATCGTCATACCTCGTCATACACGCCCAGTAGCTCCCGGACCGATCTCCAACACGCATCAAGCAACGACTCGCCATCTCCAGGCTCCCAGAGTTCGTCCAGAACCGTGTCCGACAACCATCGACAAGCGCCAGCCCGACCGAGTCTCGATTTAGGGGGTCCGTTGGAGGTAAATAAACGGCGGCGGGCACACCTTTTCTCCAACCGGAAACGGAGTATGAGTGTCGAGGAAGCGCGTTTGTCTCCGACCTCCGGCTCCTCAAGGGTGTCGCCCATACGGCCGTCGTCATCGCTCTCTAATCGTCCTCCAGTGATGGAATGGTTGGGGCCACGGACAGCAAAAGCATTTGCCGCAGCAGGACTTTTAGATATTGATCGGGATGGAACAAACCCTCTTGGGCGATATAGTTCTTTGAGGGGAAATAACGAGCGCGAGGAACGTTATGTTCCCTCTCGGATGGCGTTCTCTGAGGCGGCATCAACGTCTTCATGGGGTCGCAGCGGCAGCGTCTCTCGGGTGATGACCCCTTCCGAGGGCGGTGTTACGTGGGGCGGGAGCCCTACCTTCTCGGTGCCGCGCACCACCTTTTCTGCTGGCTCTACGGCGCCAACGTCGATATCTGCTTCGTCGTCCGTGCAACAAACAGCGATTCAGCTCATGAAAGAAAAACATGACCTTGAAACGGAGGCGTTACTGGCTGCGCTATCCGATTCACAACGAACGACTAAGACGTTGCGAGAAGAAAACAGCCAACTCCGTGATCGCATCCTAGAGCTCGAAGATGAACTCGAAGGGCTGCGTGATCAGCTCCGGCGGTTAGCCAATGGTGTTCAAGCTCCTCGACCCGCTACGCAACCTTCGTACGGCAGACCCCCACTTGATCGGAGGATCACGCCAAGTCCGTTGGGTACAGGTGCTACATCCCATCACCCTCCCATTCATCGATCGCATTCGGGCTTTCTTGGCAAAGCAGGGTCCTCAGTAGACCTGAGTACTCACAAACGCGAACTATCACCATCTCGGACTCCCGCTTTCCTCGATACCTTACCACGTTCAAGCAACCCACGACGGGCAAGTACAGCATCTTCTATATTCCCCAATGTACCGAACAACATGACGCTACTAATGCACGAAGAAGCCATGCACGAACGGGCCACCTTGTCATCAACCTCGGTATCGCCATCCTCACTAAGCCGTGGTCTACCAAAACGACTGAATGGAAATAGCGCAATGAACGGACATGGTAGCCAGCAGTCCCTATCCTCTGTTCATGCTTCGATGGGCAACATCTCGCCGGCCACCGCCGACTTCTCGATGACGGAGGTTCCTGGATCTCCTACCAGTCTTCACCTCCGGCCGGAGCACGAGCTCCATCTTGGAGATATGGCCAGTCTAAGTTTATATGCTATAAGCGATGACGAGGGACAGACCTATGATCTATGACATCTTCGTTTTTATGCTTTGATCTTTTTTAGATACTACTTTTTTTTTTTGGAGCACAGGCTATCTTCCTTCGCCACTTTCTGCTTGCTTCGCTTTCGTTCGTAGGGGAATGGTTCCTTTGTCTTTGCGTTCAGTATTTCGACTTTTTCGTGTTCCCTTTTTGGTATCTTGTTTAACCCCTTATACTCCTGACATACTTTACTCCTAACAACGCATGATGTATTATACCCGCGCAACTATTCGGATTCCCTCACCGTCAACACAGTTCACAGATGCAGTTCAAATCTGTCTGTTTATGTATACGGGGCCGCCCTTATCAGCTACCATGAAGTGTCAAATGGAAGTATTACAAGATCCATTTTACTTCTGGGCACTCAAAAGAACACCAGAGGTAATGCGCGTGTTCGGCTAACAATACTACCATACTAAAGGAGTGCCACCGCTCCAATGCACATGATAAATTTGTTGCGATAAAGATCAGGATTTTCTCGCGATTCGACCATCCAACCAGTGTTTCCCCACTCTGCGAACCATGGCAATAGTTGTCGGGTCTCCGATACCAGTAGATGAATTTGGTCCTTTGGAGCCGCTATTTACAGCAGTTTGGTTTCAGTGAAACACTGGCCGTGGGTGGCATCTGTTTGTTAAGAAATCACGCACTGAACTATATACACTACAGTGGCATTTACGGCGCTCCTATTATTGTGAGCGAAGACGGACCCATCTTACTGGAGATGGAAAGTTGCTGACGATGCCATGTACTAGTTCTTACCCTAGATGAAGAGGTGTGGACTACATTTTGAGTCTGTCTTCTTCCCTCCTTACCTGACAATTCCATTGCTCATGCTCAGATTGAATTCATCTGGGTATATCCTTCGTTGTATGAATTCTGCTTAACTTGGCTGACCGTCGACCACTACAGAAGCGTCCAAGTTGGAAGTTGTCCACTGTGTTATATGTATTCGTACGAATTTCTTTGGTGTATATGGCATTGACGGCTTCTGACCGCAGGCTGGGATAGATTCGGTACTTCGGAACATTGTATAATTTGTAAGTCGTCCAATTTCTATACGATTCAATGCCCAGTGAAACTTCCGTTTATAGGACCGTCACTGTCCGTGCGTATGGCAGTCGTCGTTATTTTACTCGTGGTGCTGAAGATTGGCGGGGAAGTATCGCTCCTCCGAAGAACAGATAAAGTGAGCCTGGAATAGAAACGCGTACTGATTGCACCAGCTGAGGCACGATAGACGTATGGCATTATTATATTGATCCCGATTCTGAGAATATGCTACTGAACTCCAAGTGCATCGGTGTGATCATCTAGTTGTATGTGATATCTAGCCATGTCTTCTCTTTATTAACAAAGTGGTAGGTCAATTTACCTTCGGCTCTGAAGCCTGGGCGGGTTCTATTATTTGGTGGGCGGTACAAGGTAAAGTTACAATTCAATCATCTAACGTGGCCCTGCTGAAGTTATCCCAGTGGTACTACAGCTGCGCCTTTACGCACTTTATGGTTGCTCGAAGAAGCTTCTGATCTTGATGGTGGCATTATTTGCCGCAGAGGTTGGTTCCATGCTGTGGATCTTGATCGGAACCAGTCTTCTAGGTTCTGGTCCGTGCTGGCTTTCATTAGTATTTTCACTGCTAAATATTCTGATCTCTGCCGCAGAAACATTCGCCGAACATGTTTATATTACAGGATACTACTACAACGAGATAGATATGTGTTTTGGTTACATCACCCCTGCATACGAGCACATATGGATCGCTTGGTTTGCTTTCGACGCGATTCTGGCTTTACTTGCTGTTTGGGCCGGTGTCCAGCAGTCAAGGCAGCAGCTTATGCCCGGTTAAGGTTTAACAAGTCACAGTTAGTCGATATTCTGATCCACGGAAATGTGGTATACTTCCTCAGGTGGGCATTCTCATGTCACTGCTGAATAGAACCTGACAAGAGGATGCAGTCCTCTCGTCACATTTATTCTACTCCTTCCGAATGTGAGTCTCCAGGGTTGGGAGTTCGCCAACACACTCCTCTACAAAGCGCCAATCACAATTTCCGCTGGTTGCCGCCTTATCCTCTCGATCCGACAGGCGACAAGTCCCTTGCCTCAGCAATACTCCTCTTTGTCTACGTGGGGTGTCTCGAGTACGGCTTTCCCTGCACATAGCATCAGCCATGGGCCCTAGGTGGTTGTTCACTGGACAGAACTTCTGGCGAAGGGGGAGTGGAGATGAGGCTGGGAGTGTTGATCGGAAAGATATGTCTGTTTTGAGGTCTTCATTATATCTACTGGCACCGATCTTGATCGGCTGCAGGAAGGCGTGTTGGATCTCCACATTATGCTGTGGATGCATTCCCCTTCATGGGACTTGTATGGTAACCATTGTCATTGGGTGTTGCATCTATGATTTACAGTAGTCTATTGACCAGTAAATGCATTAATTGTTCTCCAGCACGGTAAAAAAAAACCTTTCATCTATGTATACCAAGAACAGTTCCCTCATACGATACGTGGAACTTTGTAAAAGCGACCTGGAAAATATTTTAGAGAGAGAACAAAAGTCATGAGACTACTTGATCACTACAGAAGATCACGCAAAGAGCTCCAGAACTGATGACCAGGAAAGTTTTAAAGCATTACACCAGCCAACCAAGCTGAGCCCTGCCAGTGGCGGGACATCTGATCCGTATTAAATTCTTGGTTCTCTTGGTTCACCAAGATTCGCGTTTAATAACAGTCAAAAAACGACAACCTCTCCGAGTCTTGACATCCTTTTCTTTGTTCGCCCCCTTCTCGTACTCGTTATACCCGCGAGTGTGCTTGTATCCCCTCGCTGTCAATGCAGCTCAATATATACAACCGATTGCTTTCACCCTGCCTTTTTGTCAAGTGGCTGGCCAAGTAGGCCAGAGATAATGAAAATATGGGTCAGACTAAAAGTAAATGGTACTAGGTGAGTGGTATGGGGCTTCGTGTGCTGACTTTGTTTCGGCGTAGGTTGGTGCAGGTATCGGTGCAGTCAGTGAATAGCGAATGTCGAGTTCTTCCTTAACCGTTCTCCGATGCGGTAAAAGACGGACCTATAGAGTAAGTGAACTAGTCCACGTTATACACCATCCCAGGAACTACATCAGTACGCACGGTAAAGGGGCCACTGTGACGGTCGTGAGAGTTGCCAAGAGTGCGGTGTCCCCGACTGTTCCTAGTCGATTGTACATGGCTACCGCGAACAGTGGAAATGCAGCTGCAAATGCACACCGCAAAGCACTGTTACTTGCCGTAGCCGAAGCGGAGATGGGACGGTACGCAGTTACAAGATACGTGAATGTGGATGCGAAGGAGAAATAAATGCCAGAGCCGAAGGGGATTGACGCAATGATACGAACAATCCAATGAACATCAGAATAAGTCGTGAATGCAAGCCAGAAGAGACCTGACATGGTTTAAACGGGTTAACAAACAGGAAGAGTGACGTACTTGGCCCATAATGAGCGTGACTTCAGGTGGAAAATCCTCATTGCACTCTGCAGCTTTTCGTGCGAAAGGCCGTTGCGTAGAAATGGATCATAACTCTAGAAATTCGAATGCCCACGGGAAGAACATGCCTGTTCCACAGTAGTTGAGTCGAAATACTAGCAATAACCATTCCCATCCCGAGTCCGAGGAATGAGGGGCCCGTCATTTGTGTGCTGAAATGATGCTTCTCCTATAAAGAGGACTTGGAATGCTATGTACAGCGAACCATGTAACAATACATTCCTATGTACCAGGGTTGTCAGCACAATCTGTAGCGACTATATAATGTCAGTCTGTGATACGTACCATATATCAAGTAGCAAGGCCATCCTATCGAACAGTGAAAGTTCTTGAAACTCATTCAGATCAGTGACAAGGTAGGAAAGCAGACGGAAAGGCTCGTAACAACTAATCAAGATTGCCCTCCTTCCCTTCTGTCAAGCGGGGCACAATAATTTGGATTGCCGGTCTCATTGCGCAGCCTAGGGGCGTGTAAAAGGGGCACATTTAAGATTACTGGAAGAAACCACCCACTTGGCAGCCTTCTTGAGGATAACAAGAGCGTACGTTTCAGGGACAAGCTAGATTACACTGGCGAACTGCGACAATTATATAGCTGCCGTGTGGGCCTACCAGGAACAACGATAGGCATTCTAAGAAAATCCAGGACAAGTCCACACGGTAGGTCCATCGTCAGCATAAATTCTAGAAAGGTCAGATGGAAAAAATGCGAAGCGCATTGAACTAACTTGGTTTGATTAGCACAGAAATAAACCATGAGAGAAACATGACTTACCCAGCAACCAAAGGACCGATGACCAATCGTGGTTTCCCAGTCAGCTCACATGGTGTACACAGCCTATGGGACTAAACTCTTGGTAAGAGGACATAATCACACATGACCAATGGCACAGGCACTTTGCCACTTTCGAAGCAGAAAACATGTCAGTCACGCTTCCTCCCGCCACACTTCCAAAAAGGCGGACCCAAAGAAGCCCGTGACCAGCCTGAAGATAAGAAAGACGGCTGGAGACAAGGGGGTGAGGTTGGTCATCAATAAAGAAAAAGTGTTGGGCGCAAAGTCACTGCTACCGGCAATGCGAATACAAAGAATAAAGCATACGACGATCGATATATGATATTCCGGCCGTCATCATAGTAATTTGAGAAAATGATGGGCGAAAAAGTCTCACTTACCATAACCTTCTGGGAGTGGACCTACGAGCAGGGGACCTACACCAAGTCCTGCAACAAATAAGCCTATACCGAGAATGGTCACCGCCGGGCCTCGTGTGATATATGGAACGTTTCAGCGGTACCCGTCTCGGTGAAAGCAGCCTGGAACCACGAGATTACTCACCACAGAAGATGCACGCAAAGAGCCCCTGAGCTGATCTGAGCAGGACAGCTATCCAGCGCCTTAAAGCAGACATGTTTTGTGGGTCATCATGGGCCTCGAGAGTTACGAGGTATGGATGCACTAAATTGGATTGTCTAATTTTCTCGACCGGGAGTTTTCCGCTGAGATCGTGGATGTTTTCGTAGACATTGCGATAGGCAGGACGCTCAGTACAGGGTACAGTAGTAAACGGGGAGACAACGATGATGATCCATGCTTGCGAGATACTAACCAAGGGGGTGGAGTTAAAATCACTCCGGTTGTACAGAGAGACTGACTGAGCCGCACGGTGGCCTGATTATGAATAACACAAGGACCGGATCAAACCGAACTGGAACAAATAGCCATGACACACAACCCAGGTCGCGAGTACACACAATCCACCTCGTACTTGACATTCTTTTCCTTGAAATCCTGAGACACGGTGGTCGGACAGTGACAGGTGAGCGCTAACGCTTTCCCTGTTGACATCATGTCCATGGAATGCCGTGTTCAGTTGAACGCCAGAATCAGAGAAGGCCGCCTGCTAGGTGAGTCGTGACATTGTCCATCCATGCGTTAGAACCAAGGGACAGCTATTCCTCGGCGAAACGGTTCAAGACGAGACCGTGGGCCTCTCAAACAACAGGTACTTCAATGCTGCGTCAAGTAGCAATTTTGGACTTAGTTTTTCCCTCATTATTTGCACTGCCCGTGAAGGGTCCTGTGATCCTGGTTGCTGGGCGCCGGGCACTGAGCTTCGCGTTACGCCAACTTCCTACACCACGGCACTGGCGGGTTTAAATACTATTGCATCCACATTAAGATCCCAACAAGTAAGTTATGCTCCAGGAACACACGATTTTTGGTGGCACATTGAGCCTCTACCTTGGGGTAAGTTTTTGGCCCATACTGAAGTTGGAGACCTCGGGCTCAGTGATCCTCGTTATGAAATGACATCAATGCAAGTTTGGGTGCTGCAGCAAATCAGCCAATATCACATGGATCCGGGGAATATTCGGGTTGCATCCGGTGACTCAATAATTCTCCGCGTTACAATCATATAGGGTCCCTAAAACCGCATTGGCTCACCGCGCGGAGCTTAATTTTCCTCGATTTCTGATTAGGCGGGCACAAGACCTTGGGTTTCTTAAATGAACGCCGGAACCACAAGTACCCCCGCGATCCGCCGGTAGCAATTACACAACAATGACCCTTTTGTTGGTACAGAAAACACAGAGGTATCAGGGACATTTTTACAAGGGTGGCCAGGTGACACCCTTGGAGGGTATTTTGTCGACAACATATGGTTACATTTGCTTTGGTTAGATCTTCCAGCATTCAATGCTAGTCGCAGCCCTTTCGAAGGGAAATTCACCACCCCAATCCTCGACATCGCTTGAACTGTTTTGCACACTGGACCAAAGTTTGTCCACCGTCTCTCGAGCCGATGTGAGGTCATTCACGCGACCACCTTCAAGTTCTTCTTTGCAGCTCTGCTTCATAAGTTAGCGACTGATCGAAAACTTGGAGCACTGTAGAGCCAACCTGTATTGCTTGACTGATATCTGTATCTATGACCGCGAGTGTCGCAGCCATGGACCCATCCCATTCCCACCTTAGCCCCACTGTCGCACTTACTATGGACGTGAGAAGCACCAAGCTTGCAAAACCCATACCCGCCCCGTAGAGAGAGCGGACACGAGCTAGTGTGTTTTCAAGGTGTGTGGTAGGGACGGCATGGATCCCGTCTATTCCTCTCTCGAAGAGCCCGTTGGCGTTTGCTATACGCTTGGCGCTCGTTTGACGCAGGCGGGTGCGCGCTGCATCTGTGAACGCAGACGCCAGACCAGGGGACCCTGTTGCCAGGAGGTTTCTGGTAATGGCTCGCAAACTAACAGAAAGACGTGAGCCTGGACTTCTAATATGCGATGATCGAACAGGAAAGCCTTACTCGTCAATCGTGGCATTCGCTATAAGTGTATCAACCTGCATGTAACGCATATAACAACGTGCCAACAGGGTCTGTAGAGTGACGTACCATGAGATTTCTGGAAGGAGCCTATATCAGGTGCTGTGAAAGTGTGATGTTGATGTAGATACGCACATATGTCCCAGTGTTTTTCTGCCATCTGGTGATTGAGTAGCGATATCTGGAGCTGGCATCCTTGAGAGCTAAGCGCTTAGCTGAGCCTGGGGAGATACAAGAACAACCTGATATGATCGAAGTTTTTGCACTCCACCTGATATATTTGCGGTGCAAGTTGTTTCGGAGTCTACAAAGGTGAGCGAAACCTGTGTTACATATATATTTCTCGACAAGAAATGCAGACGGAATGTACGATATGGTAAGCACCATGTTGATCGTCGTGCATTTTGATCAGTTCCATCATTTATTCAAATTCAACGTCAACCGATGACCTCGGTTCAGATTTTTCAGACTCAATGGACCTGGCGGCATGCTTCTAGTTTCCCGGCGCTGCTTTGGCTTGGACCCACCCAGGCTCACCCTTAATTTGAAAACTGTCTGCGATCAAGCATCGCATACATACAGGCGGGTTGAGACCTACAAAACAGCCAGGGTCATAGGAGGGGGGTCGTACAGCGCCCCCGTCAACGCGTTTGAGTGCATTTGGGACGGAGCTTGATGCAACGTCATTAAATAGGCTGGCCAGTTTCTACTGAACTCCCTGAACTCCCCCGCGATGTCAAGCAGTAAGCCATCATTGGAGACCTTCGAACTTGGACCGTTCACAGTTCCAAGAATATGGGTTGGACTCTGGCAACTTTCTAGCAATGCCTGGGGTAGTGCCCCGACAGCAAAGATCCGTCAGGGTATGGCACGACATGTTGAGCTGGGTTACAATGCATTTGGTGCGGCGCTATTCCGTCCTTGGCAAGATCTGGTAATCTAAAATGCTGCATCATTTCTTCAAGATATGGTGGGTTTGACAGTCACTGAGTTTTGCTCGGCATTCTCATCACCCATGGGCTGTCACCACCGATGTATAGGGTAATTTGTTACCCCTGAGCTGTTGCCATCGCTAACGTCGACTTGGTGCTAGCCGATCACTATGGAAGCGCCGAGATCCTCTTCGTATGTTGTCCAGCTATGTTTCTGTATGCGCCGTTCAAACACCCAACAATCTAGGGCCAATTCAGAGAAACTCTTCCAGACTCAGAACGGGTCATTGGTGCCACGAAGTGGTGCGTGTTTCGACAGGTAGAACCCTCTCGTTCTGTCGCGGAAGCTGTGGTCCGAGAGCGTATGAAGCGCATGCGAACGACGTCTGTTGACCTGCTCCAGGTACCTTGGTCTCTCGTAATATATCGTGCTAAGCTTACAATCTCCCCTTTCATGTGCTATGTAGTTCCATTGGCAGGACTACTCAGACAAGGGGTATCTTACCGCCCTGCAGGTACTTCAGGACTTACAACACGAAGGCTTGATATCCGCAGTGGGTCTATGTAATTTCGATGCTGTCCGCACGGACGAGATCTGCACGCAGCTCGGACCAGGGTTTATCGTATCGAATCAGGTGCCAGTACGGATGGATCTTTGTTGAAGTATTTGAAATGCTCTCCTCATATGCTCTACCCAGTTTTCCCTTATCGACACTCGGCCCTTACATGGCATGGCAGATGTCTGCGAGCGCCATAATATCAAACTGCTGACATATGGTACATTGGCAAGTCCTTTGCCACTAAAGCGTGACGCCACTCCTGACAGTAACGACCAGTGTGGTGGGTTCCTATCCGACAAGTGGCTCAACCAACCGGAACCAGATCTGTATGCCGGGGAATTGACACCATCCCAGCGCAAGGTAAGTAATGGTATTGCATGCGCGCTGGCAGCCACTCACGGCGCCCTTTTCAGTATCTTGACGTGATCGTGAGGGCCTGGGGCACATGGGCTCTCTTCCAGTCTCTCCTAGCGGTGCTGCACGAGATTGGCAGCCGTCATGGACGGAGCATCGCCAACATTGCCACGCGATGGGTGCTTGATCACCCGTTCGTTGGAGCTGTGATCATCGGTACGTGCAACCTGTGGCCGTGCTCTTTTTTTTTTTCGTCGAAGCGGAGATTCATTTTTGCTATCTTTTTTGTATTAGGTGCACGACTGGGTATCTCCGAGCATCAGAATGACAATTTGCAGATTTTTGGGTTTAGCCTGTCAGAGGCCGACAACAGGGACATCGAAGCGGTGCTCGCCC
>Ga0307518_10002721_pt1 | contig 12820 bp, 11 predicted proteins | sample 25_EM_MG_FD_203889 | JGI IMG/M metagenome (GOLD analysis project Ga0307518, IMG submission 203889) | Populus trichocarpa ectomycorrhiza microbial communities from riparian zone in the Pacific Northwest, United States - 25_EM | ecosystem: Host-associated > Plants > Roots > Unclassified | place...
TAATGAAGGAAATTGATATTTTGAGAAAGGAAAATAAATTGCAGCACGAACAGAACATAGAAGAGGTAATAGCTGTCAAATGCTTGGGGACGGATGTCTTGGTTAATGTAAGAAATGATAGAGTTCATGTAAGCATTTTTGGCAACCATTTAGAAATCTAAATCTAAACCCGCCAAACCCTGGCCCCTTACTTTCTTTTTTCTGATAATTCTGCAGTTAAACAATCACTACTATCCATGAAACTGTTAATTATTCCTGACATGATACCTAGCGGTAGGAAAGTACCTTCTGCATTCACTTTTAAATGTTTTTACAGTATTTTAATTGCATAATGTCTGCATGTCCTTTCTGCTATTTTGAGTGATCTTAACAATTCTTTTCTTAAGATGGGTTTTCAAGGACAAATTTTCGAAGACAGCCAAATAAAGACTAATGTTGACGAGAGAGGTAAAAAGGGAGGGAATCTTGAGAGCTCAAAGGAGGACGAGGAGCACGGAAATGTCCATGAATCCAATGGGAGTCCTTCAAATACACAGGATGGCAATTCCAGGTACTTAACTGGCATCTTCATTGCAAAATATAAATCTCATATTTTCCTTTCAGTGGGGCTCTCTTCATTCCATAATTTCTTGCTACAGAGTGCCGGAAACTGCCAAGGCCAAAGGGAATGAAGTGAAAGAAAAGGAAGTAGCTGACACGGGTAAAGCTAGTAGAAGAACAAGGAAGAAGACAAAATGAACCCAAGGAAGAGGAAGACTACAGATCTAAAGAGTTCGAATGTGAAAGCCTTGCTATCAATCACAAACTTTCTTTGCATTTTAGGAGATTAAAATGCAGAGAAATGCACTGTGCTTACCGGTATTGCAAAATATCAATTATATTGAGTTGTGAATTCTTGTGTTGCACGATAACTAAGTTTGTGGCTACTAATTTTCCTAGAACTAGTATCAGAGTTCCCTGAGGAACTGTGGCATTTGTATGTGTTGTTCTTGGATGTTTGATTACTGCCAACTACTAATTTAGCAGTTAAAGATTATATCTGCCATGCCCATGATGTGGATGAAGGTTTGAAAGGTGTGCTAGACTTTTGAATGAGCAAGTATTAATTTAGTCCAGGCACTTTTATCAATATGATAGCTTAGTCCCTCTAGTTTCAGAAACCATAATAGTCCATCATTAATTCCTTAAAATCTCCACTAATTTCTTTGAAATTTACCAGACTTTCCCATGTTTCTTTCAATTAATATATAGTCCAAAGGGTATTTTGGAAGGAAAAATAACTAAATTGATGGCAACTCACATCTTATTAATGAACTCTTAAAGAAAGGACTAACTTGTAAAGGGGAATAAAATACAAGGATACAATGTTGGATTTATTAAACAAGAAGGACTAACCAGTTATTTTGCTAAGCACGCTGGGATTGAATAATTTACTCTTTTTAATTAGGGGAAACTATTTAGTTTGAGTGGCTCTCTTTGAAAGTTTTTTATTGAATTTTTGTGTCAATGAAAATAAATATTTGAAAGAAATCCAACTATTTAAATTGTAGACAAAAAATAATTTTTTATATTTTATTTTTTGATGATTTCTTTTTTATCAACGGTATATTTTTATTTCAATAAAAATTTAAGGTAATTAAAATAAATTTTCATAAGAACTCAAATTTAAATCAACTTAAAAAAACGAATTCATGTATTATTTTTTGTTCTTACAAAAGCATGTCTTTAAACCAAAAATCTCATTCTTTATTCATGTAAAAACAAGTTTGAGAAAAACAAGTTTTTTTTTTTTTTAAACATGATTTTTTAAATAAAAATTTATCCTAATATGAAGAAAAAAAAGATTCAATGATATGAAAAAAAAATTTAATCTTGATACACTCAAAAAAAGGAAAAATGTTTAAATCTCATAACTCAATCAATTAATCACTATTATTCTATTTCCATTAAAAGAAAGAAAAAAAACATGAGAAAAAGAGTGCATGACCGTACATCTCCTAGAAAAGCAAGTCAACTAATATTAATATTGAATATTAATTATAAAGATTGTTTCTATCATAATTAATGTTGTATATAAAATAATAAATTAAAATCTTCACGTAGTATTTTCATAGATATTAATATCATATAAAAAGACGATTCCATCAACATTTAATGTTTATTTACTATAATCTCTTATTATAAATTCAATGATTTATTCATTATTGAAGTCTTTTAAAATCAACAAAACATACTGTTTTGCAAGAATTGAGATTTTTACCACTAATTCTTTGTCCCCCGACTCCTAAAAATGGAATATTAAGATAAATATGTAATCAACTATTATTCAAACACTCAAAAACTTAATTTCTCGAGCTTATTGGATTCTAGAATATCATTACTATCAAATAGGATATGAGTTCGAACAGTTTTTGCAGAAGCAGTGTTGTAAACATTGTTGGTTGGATATTTCAATTTCTTGATAGATTTAGAAATGTTGAGTTCATGCAGTTTTCTTTGAAGCTTGGATGTGAAACTCTTCCGTGCCTTTTTGGCTGGTGGAAGCCTCAAATTCAGGCAAGACATGAGCGCAGAAGGAGATGAACAAGAAAGGAAGATAGAAGCATTTATGTCCTGATCAAGATAGTGTTAAAACTTGTCCTTTATAAAAAGAGCAGATAAGATACGTTCTTTTTCCACTGGAATTTTTTTTAAAAAAAGGTGATTTATATTTCATATTAATGTTTATTAATGTAATATTGATATTGAGGTGTTTAATCATGTTTTTTAAATCTTTTTATTTTAAAAAAAATTTTAAGTTAATATTTTTTTTAGTGTTTATATTAAAAATAAAAAATTTTATTTTTATATATTTTTAAATAAAGAACATTTTAAAAAACAAAATCTACCACGCAACCTATTCTTACTTTAAGCTAATTTTTTTACTTAAAAATACAAATACATACAGTAGCAAGCCCGTGGGTAACGAGAAACTTTCTTTAGAGAGCTATAAATGGGCTCGCTTGGTTCTCACGCTATTACAAGATGGTAGAAGCTAGAGAAAATAACCAGTTTAGCATTGCATTGGCAGTATATTGTTTTTTTTAATAAAAAAACTTAAGATAATTCAAATAAATATTTATAAAAATTCAAATAATTTAAATTAAGAGAGAAAAAAACGTATTCATATTGTATTATTTTTTGTTGTAACAAAAAGAAACCGAAACTCCCATTTTTTATTCATGTAATTTATTATTTTTTTAGGAAAACAAGTTTTTTTAAAATTAAAACATGATTTTTTTTAAAATAAGAATTTATCCTACTATGAAAAACAAGATTCAACTATATGAAAAATTATTTAAATCTCAGAACTCAACCAATTAATTAATCACAAGAATATGAAAGTCGATCAAGCCTCAATGAAGAAAGATCGGACCTTTTTTACCGAATTGCCACTATTGTTCTGTTTCCATTAAAAGAGAGGAAAACAATAGTGGCGAAATAGACTGCACAACCCTACACCTCCTTGACTAGAAAATGCCATGGAAAGCAAGTCGAACCGTGTTCCAAAAGTGTTAACCTCTCGAGGAAGTTGTCCAAGAAACAACTTCAGAAGTGAGTTTCCTGAATCTCCATCTCTGCCCGGGATGTCAAAATGAACTGCTCAGCTCTTTCGTCAATTCCTTGCATTCGAGGAGATGCAAATCCCAAAGACTACCGCATGTCATCCGCTGCACAGCCTCTTTCCCCTATATTGACCTCATCTTCCATGCTCATTCCTGCTGGCGCTGCTGCTGTAGCTGCCTGGTGATCAATAATCTTCATGGTCTTTGTAGTTGGCGGAAACTTAGCCACCAACTCGCTACTACTGACAGGCTCTCGAAAGAGCTTATCAATATATACAGGTGCTGATTCTTTGTGGACATATAGCCAAAGCGGCTGCTACGTTGTTTAAAAAGAAGTGCTCGAGGCAGGTATACAAGCCGCTTTCTGTTTCCATCACGTACGTTTCTGATCAAATAGGATATGAGGCCGAACAGCTTTCGCAGAAGCAGTGCTGTTAATACTGTTGGTTGGATATTTCGATTTCTTGATATAGATTTGGACACGTTGAGTTCATGCAGTTAATTTGCTTTGAAGCTTGGATGTGAAACTCTTCCATGCCTTCTCGGCTGGTGGAAGCCTCAAATTCAGGCAAGACATGAACGCAGAAGGGGATGAACAAGAAAGGAAGATGTGAGCGTTTATGTCCTGATCAAGACAGTGTTAAAACTTGTGCTTTATAAAAAGAGTAGATAAGATTCGTTCTTTTTGCACTGTATTTGTTTGTCTAAAGGGTGATTCTTATTCGGTTTGTGCCATAATTTTTTTTGGACTCTTTATTCACGTATTGAAATCTAATCGTATTTTTTAAAATTTTTGAATTTTTTAAAAAAATTTAAATTAATATTTTTTTATCGATTCAATGTTTCAAAATTAAAAATAAATAAAAAACATTATTTTAATATACTTTTAAACAAAAAAAAATATTTTAAAAATCAATCTCTCACATACTATATACCAACATAATCTTAGTCCTTAAGCTAAATTTTGTACTTAAGAATACAAGTAGATCCTATTGCATACGTTAGCAAGCCCAGTGGGTAACGAGAAACTTTTGTTGAGAGAGCTATACATGGGCTCGCTTGGTTCTCACGCTGTTACAAGATGGTAGAAGAGAAAATAACCAGTTTAGCATTGGATTGGCAGTATATTGTTTTTTGAAAAAAAAAAAGATTAAGGTAATTAAAATAAATATTTATAAGAATTCAAATAATTTCAATTATGGAGGAAAAAAAATGTGTTCATGTATCATTGTTAATATTCAATGATATGAAAAATGTTTAAATCTCAGAACTCAACCAATCAATCACAGGAACATGAAATTCGATAAAGCCTCAATGAAGAAAGATCGGAATTTTTTTTCGGATTGCCACTATTATTCTGCTTCCATTAAAATAGTTGCGAAAACGACAGCTTGACCCTACACCTCCTTGACTAGAGAAGGCCGTGGAAAGCAAGTCAATCCGTGTTCCAAAAGTGTTAAACTCTCGAGGAAAGTTGCCCGAGAGAAAACTTCAGAAGTAAGTGTTTGATAGACATTTAATTAAGTAAAGGTTGAGAGGCACCAGTACGTCCATTTGTGAGAGAAGAAGATCAAAGGGTAAAGACAGATTTTGTAATGATAAGTTAACAACATGGCAACAAAAGTAGCCTTCTCTGGTTTTCTTAAGGGGATTTATGATCACTTTCCATCTTTCTCACGCAAAACTGAATCAGGAGATGAGATTTTGCTAGATCCGGTAGATGCTGAATTTGATGAAAAGTTACTGTTGCAAGAGGGTCTAAAGGCTTCTTCGATCGGATGTCAAATACCAAGCAACGTGTCACCATCAACTCCGTCCAGGACCAATATGGAAGCAATTTCTGAACACGAGGTTGAACCATCATCCTTAAGTTCCTGTGACGTTTGCCTGAAAAGGAAAGAAACTGATCAGGTCATAAAAACGGAGAGCTCTGGTCAGATATTTTGCTTAGGCTGCAGGTCAGTATGTTCTAAATATGAGGATATCCTACAGTTTGCTATATGATCTTGTTGATGATGTTGCTAAATAAAGCTTTTTGCATATATAGCCTTTTAGTCCAGTAGAACTTCACTGTGTAAAGTAGTGAGGAAACCTGACTACTCTACTGATAAACTGACAAGGAATTAGAATTTTCCATTAAATGCTAAGGTAAAACATGATCATATCTTGAATATAAACAAACAATATCCTCTCAAATGGTTTAACTCATCCAAATTGAACTATTATAACCTCTCCTAATATTGCTACAGAGTTTCCTCTTTCCGATCATACTTTACGAATGAATTCCAGGAGTGATGCTTCTTAAATTCTCCACATTTAGCCAGCAACAATTTACATAAAGGGAAAGAGATATATGAATTTTTTTTTTTCTGTTATTAAAAAGAATGATTTACTTCAGTTCAGGTTGGATGTTCAGTTAGGCAGAATTTTCTTTTAATTTTTGTTTTCCGAAACAGAAAAGTTTGTCATTACTTAGTTTTTTTTTCATCAACTGCTGTGTTTTAAAAGCTGACTAATTTTTTGCTTACAACAACTGTGCAGCAAAACTATCAAATTGTCAGAAAATCAATGGCCATGCAACAAAAAGTTGAGTTTCGACATGAGTTCTAGAAATGACACTGGCAAGTCTCTCACTGCTGATGACAGTGGCAGCAATAATAATCCAACTCCCAAGACTGAAACTGAACCAGTTAGTCGTGGTAAAGCGAAAATTATTAGTCTCAATTCAGCAGAAGATGAGTATAGGAAAAGAGATGAAAGCATTGCTGGAAAACGGGAGGTTACTCCACAGAGTCCCAATACTAAAGCACAGGAAGATAAAGGTGTGGATCAGAATTCAGACATTCCACTTAATCTTAATTCTGAATTGCTGGTCAGCAATGGAAACGGAGGGGCTTTGGATGATAGCAAGAAGAGCAGATTGTCCAAGGGATTGGCAATTCCACTTAATCTTAATTCTGAATTGCTGGTCAGCAATGGAAACGGAGGAGCTTTGGATGATAGCGAGAAGAGCAGATTGTCCAAGGGATTGGTACCTGTGAATGTCAATAAACCTATTGAGCAGTTTTACTGTCCTGCATGCAAAGAAGTTTCTGGTGACATCAAATGGTACCAAGGCCTGCCGGCCCTGATATCACATGCCAAAGCCACTGAAGATGGGGGTAAACTCCACCGGAAACTCGCACATCTGTTGACAACGAACTTCAGCAAAAAGGGAACTTCTGAAAGTTCTGCTGGTGAAGTGTTGAGCAAATGGAAAGGTCTAAACGATGAGAAGAAAGATCATGAGATCGTTTGGCCTCCTATGGTTGTTGTTAGGAATACAGCAAGCCTTAAAAAAGACGAGAACAATAAGGTACAATCATGTTTTCTCCCACGGATATGGCATGAAACGATGACAAGAGTGGTAGTTTGTGTTTGTAACTGAAACATTATTTCTGATTATGATCTAATCAAGTGTTTGCTTGTATCAAATTAAATTTCAGCGGAGTGGCATAACAGATCAGGAACTCCTTGACTTGTTCAGCTCATATGATGCTATCGAGAAGGTTCAACAAGCATACAATTCGGATGGACATTGTGGTATGAGTATTTTGATTTTTGAGTGCTCAACAAGAGGCTATTTAGAGGCAGAGCGCCTGGATAGACATTTTGCAGATCAAGGAACAGGTAGAAATGTTTGGAATGAAAGTCCAATCTACCTCCTACGAAGTGGGGAGCTCCAACTTCACGGTTACATGGCCGAGAAAGAAGACGTGTATCTCTTCAACATGTATTCAACAGGTTTTGTCTGCTTGAAATGAATTTTTTTTTTTTAACATAATCATTCTGCCAACAGATCATATAATAACATGTTGTGTAAATTGGTCTGTAGGTGAACCCAGGCTGAAATGTGAAATCAGATCATACCAAGAGATGATTGTGAACCGGATCAGGCAAATGAGTGAGGACAATCACCAGATTATCTGGCTGAACAACAGGGTAGCTGAAGAACGAAGGCATGGAGAACTTCTTGAAAAATCAAATGGCATAATGAGGGAGAGCCTGAAAAAGGCAAGGAAGGAGATTGATATTTTGAGAAAGAAAATTAAATTGCAGCATAAACAGAACATGGAAGAGGTGATAGTTGCCAAATGCTTCTGAACTTTATGTCTTGGTTAATGTAAATCAGAACCTTGACCTTTTACTTTCTTTTACTGATAGTTCTGCGGTTAAACAATCACCGCTATCCATGAAACTACGTTAATTATTCATGATGAGTTACTTTCATATTCCTGACCTGATACTTGGCGGTAGGGTAGTACCTTTTAATCCTTTATCTGCATGCCCCTTCAGCTATTTTGACTGATCTTAACAATTCTTTTCTTAAGATGGATTTTCAAGGACAAATTTTCAAGGACAGTCAAATAAAGATTATTCTTGAAGAAAGAGGTAAGAAGGGAGGGGATCTTAAGAGCTCCAAGAAAAATGTCCGTGAATCGAATGGAAGTCCTTCAAATACTCAGGATGAAAAATACAGGTACATAACTGGCATCTTGATTGCAAAATATAAATCTCATATTTTCCTTTCAGTAAGGTTATCTTCATTCCATCATTTCTTGCTACAGAGTGCAAGAAACTGCCAAGTTCGAAGAGAATGAAGTGAAAGAAAAGGAAGCATCTGACACAGGTCAGCTACTAGAAGAACATGGAGGACAAGATGAACTCAAGGAAGAAAAGTGTGAATCATCTACAAGTACCTGTGAGATTTGCCTGGAAAGGAAACAAACTGATCAGATCATAAGAAATGAGACCTCTGGTCAGATATTTTGCTTAGGCTGCAGGTCAGTATGTTTTCGATATGAGAATATCCTACATTAAATACTTTGTCAAGATTTTATTACTGCCAACATGTCTTTATTATATGAGCTTGTTGATGATGTAACTAAATTAAGCTTTTTACATACCAACAGGCCTTTGTCAAGTAGAACTTTACTGTTTAAAGTAGTGACGAGACCTAACTATTTTATTGATAAACTGATAAGGAATTAGAATTTACCATTGAATGCTAAGGTCTAAACATCATTATAGCTTGAATATAGTCAAACAATATCCTCACAAAGGATTTCTGACAAGTTTCCACTTTCCAGTCAGACTTTACGAATGAATTCCAGGAGTGATGCTTCTTAAAATCTCCACATTTAGTCAGCAATAATTCACATAAAGGGAAAGAGATATATTAACTTCTTTTTCTATTATTAAAAAGAATGAGTTACTGAGATTCAGGTTCATTACTTAATTACTTGGTTTTTTTTTCATTAACTGCTGTGTTCTAAGTTTTGACTAATTTTTTGCTTACAACAACTGGACAGCAAAACTGTCAATTTGTCCGAAAATCAATGGTCATGCAGCAAAGAGTTGAGTATGGACAAGGGTTCTAGAAATGACGCTGGCAAGCCTCTTACTGCTGATGCCAGTGGCAGCAATAATAACCCAAGTCCCAATACTGAAACAGAACCAGTTAGTCGTGGTAAAGCGAAAATTATTAGTCTCAATTCAACACGATATGAGTATATGAAAGGAGCTGAAAGCATTGCTGCAAAACCGGTGGGTACTCTACAGAGTCCCAATACTAAAGCACAGGAAGATAAAGGTGTGGATCAGAATTCAGACGTTCCACTTAATCTTAATTCTGAATTGCTGGTCAGCAATGGAAACGGAGGAGCTTTGGATGATAGCAAGAAGAGCAGATTGTTCAAGGGAGTGGCACCTGTGAATGTCAATAAACCTATTGAGCAGTTTTACTGCCCTGCATGCAAAGAAGTTTCTGGTGCCATCAAATGGTACCAAGGCCTGCCGGCCCTGATATCACATGCCAAAGACACTGAAGAAGGGGGTAAACTCCACCGGAAACTCGCACATCTGTTGACAACGAACTTCAGCAAAAAGGGAACTTCTGAAAGTTCTGCTGGTGAAGTGTTGAGCAAATGGAAAGGTCTAAATGATGAGAAGAAGGATCATGAGATTGTTTGGCCTCCTATGGTTGTTGTTAGGAATACATCAAGCCTTAAAAAAGACGAGAACAATAAGGTACAATCATGTTTTCTCCCTCGGATATGGCATGAAATGATGACAAGAGTAGTATTTTGTGTTTGTAACTGAAATATTATTTCTGATTATGATCTAATCAAGTGTTTGCTTTATCAAATTAAATTTCAGCGGAGTGGCATAGCAGATCAGGAACTCCTTGACTTGTTCAGCTCATATGATGCTATCGAGAAGGTTCAACAAGCATACAATTCGGACGGACATTGTGGTACGAGTATGTTGATTTTTGAGGGATCAGCTAGAGGCTATTTAGAGGCAGAGCGCTTGGATAGACATTTTTCTGATCAAGGTACAGGTAGAAATGTTTGGAATCGAAGTCCACTCTACCTTCTACCTAGTTGGGAGCTCCAACTTCACGGTTACATGGCAGATAAACAAGACGTGGATCTCTTCAACGAGTATTCAACAGGTTCTGTCTCCTTGAAATGTATTTTTTGACCTTAATCATTCTGCCAACATATCATGTTATAACATGTTGTGTAAATTGGTCTGTAGGTGAACCCAAGCTGAAGTATGAAATCAGATCATACCAAGATATGGTTGTGAGCCGAATCAAGCAAATGAAGGAGGACAATAACAAGCTTATCTGGCTGAACAACAGGGTAGCTGAAGAACAAAGGCGTGCAGAACGTCTTGAAGAATCAAATGGCATAATGAGGGAGAGCCTGGAAAAGGCAGTGAAGGAGATTGATGTTTTGAGAAAAAAATTAAATTGCAGCAAGAACAGGACATAGAAGGGGTAATGGTTTTAAATTAAAGTGGCCACTGTGTGTGTTGTTCTTATATATATATATCTGCCATGCCCATGATGTGGATGAAGGTTCGTAAGGTGTGTTAGATTTTTGAATGAGTAAATATTAATTTAGTCCAAGCTTTTTTATCAATATAATAGCTTAGTCTCTCTAGTTTCAGAAACCATAACTTAGTCCGTCATTAGTTCCTTAAAAGCTCCATTAATTTCTTAGAAATTTACCAAGCTTTCCTATGTTTCTTTCAATTAATATATAGTCAAAAGGGTATTTCTTGAAGGAAAAATAACTAAATTGATGGCAACTCACATCTTATCAATGAACACTTAAAGAGAGGACTAACTTGTAAAGGGGAATAAAATACAAGGATACAATATTGGGAAATGAAGATGGTGGTTGGTGTTTCTGAATCCATTATTTTTTAGAATTTGACTATACATGAAATTTCTCCAATTTCTACGATAAAATCATTAAACATTGTTGTTCGAAAAATAAATCATATATATATTGAGAGAAGTATAGATGCCATTGTCCCATTTGGCGACCAAATTGTTTTTCTTTGAGGGAAAAAAAAAAAAGAAATGAACTACATGGGTGATACTCGATATTTCATTGGCGACCTAATTTTTTTTTAATATAAAACAAGGATGTAAAGGTGATGTAATTATTTTTAAAAAAGCAAAAAAAAAAATCAAGATTTTGGTTATTATCTGATTTAATAAACTCAATTAATTTAAATAACAAGAATAATAAATACAATGATAATAAATAAATAGAAAAATAATTGATAATAAAAAAAATGTTCATGCAACACCAATGTTTTTTAAAAAAGAAAGAAAAATATGAGACTCGAGTAATTGATTTGACTTGGTTCAATAAACTCGGTTAATTTAGTAATATGATTAAAAAATATTGACAATAAATAAAGTAAAAATAATGAAAATAATTAATTATAAAAAAATGAGTTATTAATATAATACTCGGAGAGAAAAACAAATAAAAGTCTATTGGAGACTAACCGTTGTTCCACCATAGACATCACTTCACTACTAGAAAAAATTCACCAAGACGGTTATAATATCACCGTGAAAGGCTGCACGATGACACTAAAAACAACTGCATGCATTGTAAGAGCAATAACCGGAAAGCAAACCCAACAAAATATCATGAAATGAGCATTTCATACTTATATTTAATAAATTAATTTAATTTAATAATGAATAGATTTTCTCTAGAAAAAAGCTAAATTTAACAAAGGATAGCAAATAAAAAGACTCAGATAACACATGTCATTTTCAAAACTATTAAAAATTCCTATAAAAAAAATAAAGAAATAACGGAGTGCAATCCTCATTAAAATAAATATCGAATGATGAAACTGAGAAAACATAAGTTTAAAAAAAAAACTATCAAACTCAGACAGATCTTCTAAACCTGGGTTAATTTTCCAAACTCACAACCCATGAAATTTTAGACCCGAACTTAATCAAGAAACTCAATTCCAAACCAATTTAATGTTGAAGAATGAAATCATAAAGATAATTATCAATTTTAAAAATAAATTCAAAGTAAAAAAAATAGCAATCAAAAGAATAAAGACAGAATCTTACAGATAAAAAATCAAAGGAGGATGCAATTGAAAAGAGAATTCAAATTCTATAAATTATTTCCAATAAAACAAACAATAATCAAAAGAACAAGGATGAAAACTAAATGAAAAACAAATTGGAAGGTTATTTTTAAAATTTAAAGGGTTAGACATAAAAATTAATGAGAAGAAAAAAAAATATTATTAATACTAAACCAGAAGATTATTTAATACATACACCATGGAAGGATAATCGAGACAATTTAAATACAGCTCAGTAAGCCACCATTTAGCCTTCAAACCTTATCACATGCACTCCTCGAACAGTGAGGAACAAACCAAGCACCGATATGTGCAATGGAAGTATCAACCATTTTTTTGTTGATATTTATATTTATTAAATGATTAAACTTTAGTTAACTTGATTATAATAAAGAAATTTTTATGAAAATACAAAAAACCCATGTATACCGGTTAAAGACATTTTACTTGTAAGGGTAAATAAGCTATTTTATTATATTTTAAGAAGTGAAATGAAGCTCCTGCAAGTTTAATTCTCTCTCCAAATAGAATTAAAAAAATAAATAAAATGTCAATTTATGGTGATATATAAAAACACAAACTATCATTTTATTTATGAAATAGATTTGTGGATGTTTCATTTTTATTATTTTATTGTTAATTGCACAAGAACGCTAATGCTGTATTAATGGAAAATACACTATAGGTTAAAAAACTCTTTTTATCGGGAAGTTAATTTTTTATAGTTCCCACTTTAGTTCTTATATTCT
>Ga0307518_10002722_pt1 | contig 12820 bp, 9 predicted proteins | sample 25_EM_MG_FD_203889 | JGI IMG/M metagenome (GOLD analysis project Ga0307518, IMG submission 203889) | Populus trichocarpa ectomycorrhiza microbial communities from riparian zone in the Pacific Northwest, United States - 25_EM | ecosystem: Host-associated > Plants > Roots > Unclassified | place...
CCTACAACTATATTTGTTGCAATTCAATTGCTTCTTGGCCTTACTACGACAACAAGCACCCTGCTGACGTTCTGCCTCCTTTGGATCACTTCAAAATATACGGTGATGGCACCGTTAGGGGTACGCCACTCCTGTCTGCAACACCTTTCTTCTTCTTCTTCTTCTTCCTCCTCTCCCGGCTAAACAGAGTGTTTTTAATGTAGATAGACTTTATTTTTTAAAGTGATTTCTACTTGGAAATATATCCACCTATCAACTATATTAAACCTCAATTTTTTTTTTTAGAACAAACCTTAAGGGTTGGAATGGGAGCAAAGGCATAATATTAATGCTTTTTTTTTTCTTTTTGTCGTAATGATATAATTTGAAAAAGGGTTTATAATGGGGAAAAATATAATAACAATTGAAGTGAATTTCATGAAAGAAAAAAAATATAGGGGACTTGTGCTCAGTAATGAAATGGCTCTGATGTCTATCATGATCCATGCAGCTTACTTTGTTGCTGGCACTGACATTGGGAAATTTACAATGAAAATTGTGGATGATGTGAGAGCTATCAACAAATCAGTTCATTTTCGACCATCCAGCAATTTCTATAACATGAATGAGCTTGCATCTCTGTGGGAAAAGAAAATCGGAAGAACCCTCCCTAGAGTTACAGTCACTGAAGAAGACCTACTTGCTATTGCTGCAGGTCTTCCTTCTAATTCTGGTTTCTCTCTATGACATATTAATTTTTAGTTTTAAAACATATAAAACACTGCAAGTTATTTTTGTTTTTGTTTTTGTTTTCCCCGTTCGACAGAGAATAACATACCAGAAAGCATAGTTGCATCATTCACACATGATATATTCATCAAGGGTTGTCAGTCTAATTTTTCAATCAATGGCCCTGATGATGTGGAAGTTGGCACTCTATATCCCGATGAAGCTTTTCGTACCTTGGATGAATGTTTCGATGATTTTGCTCTCGAGTTGAAGGACAATAATAAGGATCTAGGCAGTAACGGAAATGCTACTCCAAATCATGTGGTCGAGTCACTGGCTCTATCAGCACCCTGTGGTTTGTTGGTGTGACAAAAAATAATCATGGCCTCTCTTTTTCTTGGACGACAAGTGCTTGAATAATGTTGCTAGGCAACACCATTTGCTTGTACGATTTACTTGGATTCCCATGATTTGTTGAAACAGTAATGGATTTTTATTTATATTCATTTTGCAGTGAATTTGCCATTGAAAGATGCCTGCATTACCATGCTCTGTGATTTTCCTGTCATTTGGTAGCAGCAACTGTAAAACCCGATTCCAATATTGAAAAAGAACTTGGATTATCGAGTCAATTAATCATGCTTTTCTAGCCCATGAGTTGATGATTAGGGCCTGACTCAAACCTGCAGGCAAAAATCGGATTATTAGGAGAAATTAGAAGACAGAAAAACCCAAACCAAATTAGTCCCGATAAGAATAAGGGAAAGCTCCAAGGACTTTTAAGAAAATACAAATAATATTGCCTCCCTCTCCCAAGACAAAGAAAACCAGGGACCTATGAGTTCCTCATAAACAAAGAAACCCTTTGCCTATGGGTTTTAAATCCGTATGTGAAGTCATGCAAGAATGCCAAGACTCTCGAAATCCATTGGTGTCAGCAATTTCTCTTGCAAAAAGCTTTCAAACATCCATGCCTTTGCAGAGATCCCTCTGGCAGTGAATCAAGTAAGTTTGCAATCGAACTTTTGGGTTTATAAATGACCAATTCTCTTCCGTTGAAGTTTCAGGAAATGAAATATGCACAGAAAGTGAAAATATTGGGAACTAATTGAAAGGCAGAGGTCAACCCATTATTGCAAAAAAATAAAAACAAAAACAAAAACCTAGGGCACTCTGCGAGGCCAATGGAGTCCTCCTGACAGCTTATGCTCCTTTAACAGAGTTATGGAGAGTGGAGCCCTACTGAAAGGAATTGCAACTGCTAAGGAAATTGCGTGGCTCAGGCACTCTCTTTTCTTAATATTTACTAGTTATTCTAACTGTAAAATTGGATGAATATATACAAAATACAAGAACAAGACTGAATTGATTGGGTCTAAAAACAATTGTGCCTTGGGCGGGCCTATGAGGAAGGGGTGTGTGTGATGGTGAAAAGTTTCAACAAAGGAAGGATACGAAGAATAACCTTAGATAGATTCAACTGGACATTTAGCGAGGAAGAATCTTGATTTCGGTGATGATTGTCAATTGGGTCTTGTTTGGAAGCTCAAGTAGAAGAGAATCAAAGCAAGCCAACTAGAACCGCCATCTAAGTCATAAAAAATCTTTATGTTTTTTTACCAAGTCAAATACTCTGAATCCTGAATTTTACAAAGCCCTATTTTACAACTATGTGCAAAAATACAAACTGATATGAATTGAAGTCTCCTTGTAACCCCCCCGCCTCCACTTAAACAAGCATCCAGGTAGTGTAGAGGTGGAATATGCAGTTGAGATTTCAATCGCAGGGCCATTCATCTGGCAGAAAACTAGAAAGATCAAGAACTGATAACACCGGACGCTCATGATCATCCAAGCTTTCTTGATGTACTTCTACTGACGATTTTCAGTTGGGGATGTTACAACTTGAGTAATTACATGTATTCAGTGTTACGGCATCCCTTTGGACCACCATATATCGCACCAACAAACAAGAAAAAAAACTAAAAGAAAAGGTACTTTCATAGTTCATCAAATTCTGTCGAGGTATATTTACAGTTCCTGGAAAATGGTACAAAACTACTGTAACATTTGAATTGAGGACACCACAATTGTAGCTTCCAGTGCGTGCTTCATCTAAAATCACAAGCAGCAAGGGAGCCTTCACTATTACACATCTTATGGATACAACTGGAACTACACATCATATACAGGCAACCGCTCTTCAATGGGGACGCGGCAGATTGGACATTTTTTACACTTCTCGCAGCAAGTGCTGAAGGCAAATTGAAGAAGATAATAACAAAAGGAATCAACACATTTAAACAGACAATTTCTACTTAATGTGAACATGGGAAAGTTACGGGGAAAGCAGATTTTTATTTTATTTTTTAACAAGCAATGCTTCTTTTACTTGTACATGACATGAACAACCATTATGAAGGCAATGGGGTTAAGCGACAAGCTAGCTTTGTTCCTTGCGGCTAAGTTCCATCATCAATGAAAAGCTTCTCTCACCAATAATCTTAATTCTTTTTTATTTTTCATTCAAAGGTGTGTACTGTTCACAACATCAACAAATAACAATAAAAGAAAAGTGGATCCACATACCTGCAAAGGGCATGATGCCTGCATGGAAGCAGGACCACATTAATTTGTCCTTCAAAACATATTCTACATAGGATTTTGTCCTGATAGATACATCGAATCAGCACAGTGAGAACCAAAATAAACACTGAGAACATGACTGGTATCACAAAGATTAAAAAGAACATAAAAGACAACAAGGTTGTTCCCAGAAACTATTACATTTTGAAGCCTTTCATACTCCTCCTGGCTAAAATTTGTAATTTCTGTCTGCTCAATGAGCAAAGCATGTAATCTCCGAATCTGATATGAAAGAATTGAAGAGTAAAGTTGTATTTTTTTATTAAGAAAAGGCATAGTTCAGCAAAATAACAGTCTGGATTGATACAAATAAATCTAAAACTTGAGCCTTACTGAAAGGGCAAAACAACTGTTTGTACCTCATCAACAAGTTCAGTTTTGGGCTTCTTCTTCACAATTTCTGCTGAAAAAGTGTTGTAGCTGAGTAACAAGAGCAGAAGGAAATATTAGAAAAGATATAACTTAGCATAACTTCTGTGATCTAAAAAGAAATTATGCACAGTATGTACACTGCTCTAAATTATTCATCAACTGGAAGCACAAATTATGTTAAGGAACTTTATGGCAAGGCAGCTTCTCTAGCGAGCAAAGGCACTGCCTTCATTTTGGATGCCAGTCAAGAGTGGCCAACACTTAGTTAGGTGTGACCTGAATAGTGGCCACTCATGGCTGACATTGGGTCTAGTCCATGTCAATTTTCCACAGACAGCGCTTGAGACTGAGTTTCAGTTGACAACTGGTTGAATTTGATTGAATAGGAAGAGTGCCTTCGAAACTTTTGCAAAGGGCATTGTAGAATTTGCCAGCATGGCCAATGCACTCATGGTTTCAAGTCAGAGGTGCAGGTGCAGTTGCACAGGTGTTGCATAATGGTCACAAACAACGCATGGTTGCAGGGCTTGGGAAGTTGGGGAGTGACAATACCTGTGGTGATGGTTGGGTCAGGAAGGGATGGCCCTCCCAGAGCCACCCAACCCAACATAAGTATTATTCACCACCAAACGCAACCACACTTTGCTCACTTCATTGCAGCCATGAATTGTTAACATATTTTAGCAAATTGTCTTTTAATGCACACATTTTAATTGGTTTCACTAGAAATGACAGTTGAAATACTCTAAATGAATGGATGCCTTATTAGAATCAATATTTTTATGGGTCTTATCTCATCAAGTGATGTACATTTCAGCAATCTAGCATAATCATGCATAGAAGAAGAGATTGTAGCAATATTCTGTAAAAAAAAAAGATATGAATATTTTCAAGTGTAATGGTGTGATTCCAGAATCATGGCCCCATTAAACCATATGATGGAATGGAACCTTCCAATTCTGTTGCGCAACAGATGAATGCATTCTTATTGTCATAGCACAATACAGAATACTGCCACCAAAATTTGATTGGTAGGACCAACATATCCCTTGACCAACCAATGGAAATTTTGAAGCCTTGAAAGCCAGAAGAGTGGAAGATCCGTAAGATTAGGGGTTAAAGAAACTATATCAAGACAGTGAAGCAATTAAAGTATATAACTGCCCAGCTCAGCAAAACCCTAAAGTTAAAACGCTATCAGTTTCTTTGACATTTAACTCGTCAGCAACAAGAAAATGTATGCATTAAATGTTTCTGCAATCCTCATGGCTGTGCTGTTCATAATAACACAATTGCAAATGAAATTTCTCCTCATTCTTTTTGCATATTTCAGAACCATATCTTCCAGTATCTCGAGATGTGTGTGCATGTCCAACTATGTTTGAGTGATACAAAGTGTATCTGTGTATATGATGCAACTCTGAATATGTTAAATGGAGTTTTAATAAATTCATCTCGAGACATAGAGGTAAAAGGAAGGTGAAGGCAATACTGGAAATACATATCCTTGGAACCTTCAGAGAATATTATGCCTCTGGATAGAGGAAATGAAACTAAAAAATCCAACAGAAAGGCATTGAATTTTTTAGCATAGAAAACATACCCTGGACCTCCAGCACAATAAAGTCTAGCCCGCTCTTCACTGCTACCCTCATCAATTGACCACCACCCCAGTAACCTGTCAACAGGACCCAACCATAAGAAATAATTACCGCTTCATAGTCCTAGTATTTCATTGCAGGTGGTTACTGGTTTAGCAGGGTCGTTCAAACTTTATATTTACCAAGAAAAACCTTTACCTGGATCCACGGTACAAAAATTCAAAATAATCACGAGCTTTTGAAGTGACAGCAAAGTATCTACCAGAACCAGCTCCAATACTTAGTAAAAGGACAATCTTCTCCACCAATCTATATGCAGCAAACAAAACCCCAGCTCCTTGAATCAACAAAAGCGGAGCAAAAAGAATCAGAAATGGAATATGTTCAGCACCAGGTGGAGTTCCCTGAAATTGATGGGAATAAAAAGGAAAGGTCAGTTTTAATATGAACCTAACTTGGGAAAATTTGAAAACAATCATCGCAAGGAATTGCCAACACCCATGATACCTCCAAGCGCATGAAAAGCATGATCTGGAAACCAATGAAGGGAATTTTCAAAAAGTGTCCACCGATCTCCTGAGGGTTGCATATTCCACTGCTCTGGTGGTCATCTTCATCTGATACCATCAAGCCTCTATTCCAGTCAACATATCTACTTGTTGATGATGAACTGGGTCCTCCATTACGGGAATGCCTATGAATTACTGGATTATACCACTTTGTGCAAACTAGAAAGGCAAAGCACTCTGCAATTCTGTCAGGGGAGTAATTTGATTATTTCAGCATGCACTAACATGAAAAATAAAAACCAACTTAAGTTTCTGTTTACAGAAAGGGATGATACCCATAATTTATAAACAAGTCCCACCAACCAAGAACTACCAAATCACCTGCAAGTAGCACCCGTAATTAGAGAAAAATAAAAGACAACACAGCATGATAGTTGTTAAATGCTAAAGACCAAGGATATATTTTCCATATGGTGAATAGGCACCTAAATACACGCTGCCTTTTCTCTCTCTAAGAAAATTGATTCTTGAAATGGTTGAAATGGAGGAAATGGGAACAAAACAGTGAGACCAATTCCAAGTCCGAAATTAAAAATGTCCTGGGTTTCACCCCCACATCCAGGCCATGTCGTGTAGTGTTAGACAAGGGTGTCTTGAGCTAATAATGAATAGTCTAAAAAACACAGTTTGGAAAGATTACAGAAAACTAGTTTGAAAGGTGTTGATTTTTCCTGTCACCCAGCACAGAAAATAATTTTTTGATGGACAATAAACAACTCACCACATAACTTGAGAAGAGTGAATATGGTTGCAGCAACGAAGAAGACCATAGATATTGCAACCCAGAAGTGCTAGAAACCAAAAGATAACAAATATGTCATCAGACATTCCGAGGGAAAATCAGTAACTGAAAATTCCCAAACACAAGCACAAAAAATATTCAAAAGCAAAAAAACTTCATCATATCTACCACAATATTTGACTAGGGAAGCATTCAATAACATCTACTTTATGCGAGCATTTGAGGAAACAAAAGATATTAGGTACTTTGGCCCCTTGTCTGTTTAAATCAAATTAAGATTCTGCTTGTTGCACCTTTAATAACTAGAACCTGAACAAGAATGTCATTTATTGCACCTTTACAGTCATCATTTTCTTAAAACAGCAAACTGTACATACCCTAACTGGATAAGCAGCTGCCCAGCAATGGCTAATCAATCACCATTATATGCTACATAAATCCTAAAATGATTTGTAAATTCAAAAAGAACTCTAAACTTACAGGAAGAGTCTCCCATATTGCTTCATCGCTCATGCTTTCTTCATCTCCAGGCATTAAAGCTCTACACATCCTAGAATAGAAAATTATAGAAAAAGAAATACATCAAAAAATTGCTTGCCAAGGAATACTTTCGTGTGTGCATGGACACACTAAAACTACAACTTGAAGCAACGCTATAATTTGATCCTAGAACCAACCCCTCCCATGTACCACAAAAGCTAGAATGTCTAAAACCTACCCATCATGCTCCAATTAAACATGGATTTGCAATCTGATTTTTCATGCAATAGTATTTTGGATAACCAAAAACCAGAAACATCAAAGTTCTTTTACTGGTTTTGAAGCAGGGGCGGAGTTGGGATTGAAAGATGTGGGGGGGCAAAGAAAAAGTTTCCAAGAAATGTGGGGGGTAAAATCTAAAAAGAAGAGGATAAATTTAAGCTAATAAAATTAAAAAGCATTAAAATGAATATTTTGAAAATATTAAAGGGGGCAGTTGCCCCCTTGTCCTCAATGTAACTCTGCCCCTGTTTTGAAGCATTCATAACTAACTGGATCAAGGAAGAATTTTTGGCCCAAAAGTTTAGAGCACAAAATTTATAGTTCTAACCCAAAAGGGAAAGAAAAAAATAGAAGAAGAGGGTGAGATAGTTGCTTGTCATTGCTTAATTTTCTTGAGCATGTTCATATAAATGTCTTGAAACTTGATTTCTACACGAACATGAAGTGAAAACAAGTCTTCTCATCAAAGCATAACTGCAAAGCCAGCTAGTAGCACTGCACATACGCATTCTTTTATACACATTAGCGTGCATTCACCTTCTCCTACCGTAGGGAATCCATAGTAAGATCAAGCAACAGACTGTCCTGCTGCATCCAATCACACAAATAAATACATGTGTACACCAAATGAGACAAAGCCCAAAAACCAAACACCAACTACCTGCCCTGTGAATGCTAGCATACCCCCTCTAAGTGCATGCCACCTATGACTATTGCCATCATCCCATATTCAGGCAAGGTGGCATATTCCTAAGCCAGTATTGCAAACTAAATGTGACAATGAACCACATCTCAAAATATTCTGCATGTGAAGGCAAGCAGAAAGGGAAGCAATGGAAGATGTGCGTTTGGGATATTCCTAGGTTGCTGAAGGAAAGACTTCTTAAAAATCATTTACTCTGCATTTGAACTTGCAATTAATCACAGAATTTGTACTTTCAATGATTTGTGCCATAGATATGTCCATAATAGACCTTGCAAGACTGGTGGAGCCAAAATTACAGAATACTAACATTTTTATGCATTAGCAGAATGATCCAAATAAGTACTCAGGTAAAAAAAAACAGAGAAAGTAGAGACTGAAAGATAGATTACCTGATGTTATCAATCAAAATTGCTGTTTCAAATGCTAACAATGGAAGAAAGACAATCTTCAAATTTACAACTGCAATACATTCAGAACACAAATCAAAATAATTAACTAGGTTCGGGCACTTTGAAGAAGTATTCTAACCCATGAACGCTGATAAACCTAAACCGAGGTTCATCAGATGCATAATGCAAATAAAAGATTGATGCAACAACATATCTGAATAAATGCTGGAAATCTAATAGTGTCAAAGATGATTATGTGATTAAGAATGCTTCCTTTTTACCATAAATGCTCTCGAGATGTATACAGAGTAGAATTTCAAAAGCAACAAGCAATGGCGTCGCCATGACAGCATGACATGGTGCCCACTGTCCATGAGAAAGAAGATTTTAGCACTTTTAACTACTGGTTGGTAAATCATATTCGAATTCCCCTGGGGAATCCTATAACAAATTGTCACACAATAAATATAGCTCAAGTAAGTTAAAAATATCCCATACATGGCGATCATGGGGCATTGACGGAGCAGGTAAGGAAAACCGACCACGTGCAACAACTGCATGAAATAGCCACAGAGGTGCAAATACAATCCTGCACAATATAACAAAATCCCAAGACTACTGAATAGCTTATAAGGAAAAGAAAATAAATCATTACAAGGTCAGATGCAGGGTATAACTACTAAATCCATGCACTTGAACATGGATGTCATCCAAATTCCATATGGTTACAACTGAAAATATTTTGTGGGAGATATTACATTTTCTTGTCCTCGGTGCTGTTACAATACATGCTTGAGCGTATAAATTAGTTAAAGAAAAAAATAGAGATGAAAACACAAGAACGTACTTGCATTTAAAGAATCAAAATATATAGATCTCAGGAAGTTGTAAATAATAGAATACTTGGCAAAATAACTTAAGAATGAAATTGAACATTGCAGCTCACACTTTTTAAGCACATGTAGGACCATCTTATAGGTAGTGTTTGGTATTTGTTCCAAGATAAAAACCAACAACAAAAAAGAAAAGAAAAGAAAGGAAAGGAAAAAATATAGGACTAAGGCGGAGTTGTGTTTGGTAATCATGTACAAGATAGAGTAAGCGTCTTTGTATCATATTTGGTTGATGGTGTACAAGACAATATAAAATGCAAAAAAAAATAATATTTTACCCTTATATCATTTTTTCTTTATATAATACATTTGAAACACTAGATATTTATTTACATTTCATTATTATGCATCATTTACTTATTTAATAATTTATTAATAGAAATATTCTTTTCATTTCACATCATGCTAAAAATAAATTATTAATTTTGTAATTTTTTATTTAAATTTTGAAAAAAAATATTAATTCAATAAATTATTTATTTATTTATTATTTTTACTTTTAATGTAGTATAAAAAAAAATCATTTATCTGGTAAATGTCTAATAAATTGTAATTTACTTTGGTTAATGTTAATTTATTTTTTTATTGGTATGTGTTAGGAATTATTTATAATCTATTTTAGCTAGTTAATTTTATTCAATTTTCATTTGATTGAATGATAAATAAAGTTGTATAATAAAAATAAAGTCTTATTTGATGATAACATTGGCTGGAATTGTGACCGGATTCCATCCTATCAAAATTTTCTCTCCTTACTTTCTCTTCTCTCTCTCTCTTCTTAATATTTTTCTTATTTTTATGATTTTTTCTTTTATATTTTTCTTTTTTTTTTCAAATTCAATGGTGGAAATTAAATGTTGCAAAATTAACGGTCCAGATCTTAAGTTGGGGATAGAGATGAGAATTTTCAAATGTTTTCAAGCATACTTATAGGGAAAAAAATATGACTTCTATCCTTCTTCAGGGACAAAAATCGGCTCAATTTCTATTTCGAAGACGAAGATGAAAATGAGGTTTTGTTCCATCTCTACTACCAAATAGGTTTTTATTCTAGTTGTCTCCGTCCCTTCTGTTATGTTAAAATAACCAAAGGCTTTCATAGGTTCCAGAACTGGAAACCACAGTCGTATTTCAAATTAAAAAACATTAGCAGAAGCACCATATAGCCTGTTAGGTTTCACATGGAAAATTGAAGTTTAAATTCTAAAGGAGAAACCACTATTATGGTTCTCAAGGTCAAGGTGATTATAGCTAGCGAGTAGCATTGCCTGGCGTTAATTTCATTTTTTCACTAAATTGAACAAAATACTGTTTATCCATAAATGGCAATAGCTAAATTGTTTCCACATGAATCTAGTTTACAAGCACAACATAATCCAGTAATCCACACTACACCAAGCACATACATATAAGGCAAAAATTATGCAAGCAACTGAAAACTAATTGTGAAAGCAGGACTTCATCAACATTACAAGATGTACCATTCAATGCATGTATTCATTTGAACAGACAATAAAACGGACAAAAACCCAAAGATTTTCACAAAGTATTAATCTCAATCAAGCACTCTAAAAAGCCCCCTTTACACAGTGATTAAACCCGAGATGTTAAAAGAATCACAAATTCACAAAATAGGTCATCAAGAATTCCCATAAAACACTAAAGTTTAGAGCTTTCTCAAGATATTCACTTTCTCAGCAGCCAAACACAGAGAGAAAATATTAAAAAAAAGGGTTACTAAAGAGGAAAAAAAAAACTGACCACCAATAGTAAGAAACAGCACGGTCTAGCTTGAAAGAAAGCAAAAGCGTGAATGAGAAAAGCAAGGCATGAGCTATAAGGCCCTGTGATGACTTGGCGACTCTCCTCCAGCTCATCACCACTCTTCTTTGAACCAGCAGAGAAGGAATTTATAAGGCAAGTTCCAATTTCCGGAGAATTGACTCCCTTTCTATTTCGGATTTAGCTTGCTTGTGTTTTCGGAAGAGGAAACTGTGAGCGAGAGAAAAGAATTCGGAAATTACAGAGTGAATGAATCATTGAATGGCATCGAAACAGAGACATTTTTGTCGTCATGGCTTCACTTTCACGGCAAAACAAAGTGAAAGAGACATCTTTTATATTGACGGAAATAGACATGGTTTTTTGGTTTAATTACAGGTCTGTTTTCCGGATTCGTGGGAGAATGGTCGGGGTAGTTTGGTAACGAGTGATGAGAGAAAAGGGTAAAGAAGACAAAGTCGTTGGTTGAATTGAAAATAACCATTGCAACTCAAAAAGTTCCTGAAGTGTATTGGCAAATGGATAATTTCCCGTTTCATCTTCCGTTCGTACCAAGATAATGAAGAAATATTAAATATATATATATATATATATATATGTCAAGTTGCAAGTTTAACACTAGGAGTGATACAAGCTAGTTGGTGATGGGAAGGGATTATCAATTTGATGATTTATTAATGGAAAGGGAATCATTGTATGGAGTAAGGTGTAGGTGAAAAGGTGTAAGGCACCATCAGAAGTGCTTGATTGAAGGATGATGTGACAGATGAACATCTTTGATTGCTTTCAACTCCATAATGATTGCTGGATCGGTTAATGACTTTGCTTTCCATCCTATCATTTTGAATTTGATTCAAGCAGTTCATGGCAATTTCTTGAGTATTTTGACAGGACATTTCCTTATTCTTAGTGCGTTTGTGCAAGGAATTATAAGTTTGTTTTTTTAAGGCTATTTTTTTTTTAAAAAAAATTATTTTTAATATTAGTATATGAAAATAATTTAAAAATACTAAAAAAATATTAATTTAAAACAAAATAAATAAATAATTTTTATATTTTTTTTAAAATATTTTTAAAATATAAAAACAAACCGAACATATCTAACTTGAATGAAATTCAAAAATAAACCAGTCAATAAATTGATTTTATCAAATTCTATCAATCCCATCTACCTTGATTGAATAAACTATGAAATGTAATAAATAAATAAAAATAATATTATTTTAATTTTTATAAAAAATAAAAATAATGTTAACCCTTGTTATTTTATGGGTCGGATCCCAAACCAATAACCATATATATAAACTAGTCATGACCATTAAAAAAATCAGGAAAATCTTAAATTTCACTCTCCAGCATCAAAGATCGTAATTTCATTTTTTCTAGTCAATAATTCACTGCCATTAATGAATATTCAATAATGAAAACCAATAAACATGGCAGGTAGATTACTTTCAGTGTTCGTTTGCAGAGTTTTGGTAAGGAAATTTAATTTTTCCTGACAGTTTAATTCTAGCAGCGTTGACATATTCCGACGCCACAGGCTCTCATTTGTAATCCAACAATGTCCGGTACGAGAGTTTCTGTGTAGCTATAAAATATCATCTTGCATTTAATATTAGCCTACGTTTTCTTAAAGGATTGTTTTTC
>Ga0307518_10002723_pt1 | contig 12818 bp, 7 predicted proteins | sample 25_EM_MG_FD_203889 | JGI IMG/M metagenome (GOLD analysis project Ga0307518, IMG submission 203889) | Populus trichocarpa ectomycorrhiza microbial communities from riparian zone in the Pacific Northwest, United States - 25_EM | ecosystem: Host-associated > Plants > Roots > Unclassified | place...
ATGCTCGACTGAGCCTAGAAAAGCTGGGTCTGACAGATCACTAGACCCATGCATGATTCAGCTTGGCACTTGGCCGAGCCTAGGAGAGTTGGGTTTAACAGATTGCCAAACCCATTTATGATTGAGCTCAGTGCTTGGCCGAGCTCAGAAAAGCTGAGTCTAGCAGATCGTCAAACTCATACATACTTAGGCTCAGCATTTGACCAAACCTAGGAGAAATAGGTCTAGCAGATCGCTATACCCATTCATGTTAGGGCTCAATACTTGGCTGAGCCTAGGAAAGCCGAGTCTATGAGATCGGCAGACCCATACACGATTGGACTCGGTGTTTGGCTGGGTCTAGTAGATCTCCAGATCCATACATGATTGGGCTCAGCTAAGAGAAGCATTAGGTTTGGCAGATCGCCAACCCTATTCGTGCCTAAGGTCAGTGTTTGGCTAAGCCCGTAAGAGCTAGGTCTGGCAAATCATCAGATCTATGCATGATTGGGCCTAACCAAGCTCTTGGCCGAGTTAGGAGCACCAAGTTTGGCAGATCGCCAGCCCCATTTGTGCCCAGGCTCAACGCTTGGCTAAGACCATGAGAGCTAGGTCTGGCAGATCACCAAATTCATACGTGATTGAGCTCAATGCTTGGTCGGGCCTAGGAGGTTGAGTTTAACAGATCACTAGACTCATACATGATTAGACTTCACGCTTGACCGAACCTGAGGATGTTGGATTATTACCTGGTCCCAGGTTCCTCCAAAATGAGAAAGCAAAATAACAACAAAAATAACAACAAAATACATTGATCTATCAACTGGTTTTAAGGATTTCAGGATGGTTTGTGATTTCATTTTAAAATTTTTGAAATTCATCCCAAAAGCTATATAATCCTTAGTTTAAAACAAATGAGTTACTCTTTTTCATATTAAAAAGTTATTAATTTACTAGTAAATTGCTAAACCAATTACTTGAAATTTATATTTATTTTTAATACGATCTAAACTAGTAGCATCAATCTTCTATAACAAGCTTAATATCAACGAAGTATTCATATGATAACAAAAATATATAATTTAAAAATAAAAAATATAATTTGAGTATTGTATTTTTTTCGGCTCTTGTTCTTTTCATCTTATTTATTTATCAAACATGACCCATGCTAATTAATATGTGTTGGGTTTATCTTAAATTATTGGTTTAAATTAAAAAAATAAATGTTCATGTGCTTAATTTATATATAAAAACTTAAAGTTGTTATATTTTAAGACTAAGATTTATTCATGAATGTTGACATTCTTTACATTTTAGTGGTTAGAAAGCTGAGAGAAAAAGTAAGTTTTGGATTATTTTAGTATCTTGGATGAAAAGGTAATTTTAGGTGACATCTTGTATTATTTTATTTTTTTCATAATAAATTTTTCTAATTTTCTTATTTTTAGAGTAAATCTAAATTGCTGAACCACATAAATCATATATATTATATTGTGTAATTAATTATGTTTGGTCTTTTATATATATTTCTACTTAGAAATTAGTTTAAGATCTTAGGGATGTTCCTCCGAAGATAGGTAGGTAGCTTTTAGATAGGTATATAGTGACATGGATGATAATTGCAAGTATAATCATGTTAATGATCTGCGCACGGATATAAATGTCACAGCGAATGAAAATGAAACAACACAGTAATTTTATATAGTTCAGCTATATTTATATTCAGAAGTGAAAATAGTAAATTTTACTTTAAAATCAAAATTAATATAGTTTTGGAAAATCTTCAAACTCAAATCTCAAATATATATATTTTACTCTCATTGTAAAAAAAAATAGATCTAAGCACATATTTATAAAAATATATCTTAGTTTTAATGGATAAAATATAAAGCGGTCTCTGGAAAAAAATATTTTTTCCAGCCCTTTTCTAATTAATATTTATAATTTCAGCAATAAAATAATTGAAACTTTAATTTTTTAAAATAATTGTTTTAATTTAGTTTTTTTTAAATTTTTTTTCTTGCTCCGTCCTGTTCATACTAATAAAATATTTGAACTCAACACAATCAGTTTCTGAAATATGTAAATTTTGTTGGTACATTTTTATTTAAAAAAACGACTCGCTTTTCTTTTTTTCTTGCCAACTTGCATTAGTTAAAGATTCTGAATCTACCAATATAGTATTTAGCCAGATTTTTGAATCTATTGTAATTATCTTTCAAAGAGATGATGATCATACGCCAGTTAATTCATTTATCTTTTCACTTCAATTTCCACCGATCGATGAAGATAATCAAAACACTATAAATCACAGATTCGTGGGTGCTACTGCTTTATTTGTCATCATTACTTGTTGAAAACATTTTGGACATATATGGAAAATTGCTCCTCTGCTCATGTAGCTATCTACAGTTAACGTTGTTTTTTTCTTCGGCATTGGAAAAAAGAGCCCCCATTTGTACGGCCCTATATTGCGATGCAAATCTATACCAAAGTGGTCTGTAAATGGAAAAATTATTTTTAACCATGATATTTTAAATGATTTAAAAATATTAAAAAATAATTAATTTAAAGTAAAAAATAAAAAATATATATAATTTTTCCGAAAATATTTTTAAACTATAAAAATAAACAAGCTATTGGTGACCACCAAAAGCTGGATTCGCTGCCTTTAATTTGCTCTATGCCCTCTGGCGGGAAACCGAAAACGCAGACCTAAAAAATTCTCAATTGAAGTGGGCTTTGTGTTATTGGAGTTTGATTTCCAGACAATTCATAGAGGGTATGAATCTAATAAAAGACAATATGGGAAAGGGACGTTTGGACTTTGTAAGAGGAGAGTCAAAATTTAACTCTTTTGAGTCTGTGCACCAGAAAGAGGTTTTTTTTTTAAAAAAGGAGAAAAAACATCCATGGAGGACTGAAGGAAAGGAGAAAAAAAAGTTAGAACAGTGAGGATCTTTGAGTGCCATCAATTCAATTAATTGTGCTTGGACTGTCATCCATTTACTCTCGAAACAAAATCCCTTTCCCTCAACATTTGCACCCACTTTCCCACGCACGACATGACAATTTTCTCACCATGCGATCATGCACCTCATCTTTCCCCTCTTTTGTTTTTCTTGCTTTGCTCTCTTTCTCGAGAAAAAAGAAAGGAAAAGGAGAAGGGAAAAGCAAAGAGAACTACACTGTACAACTATAAAGTCATGAGCTAAGTATATGTAAAGATGCCCGTCTAGATCTAGTTGGGGAATATATTTCAATCCAAACAATGATGACGTCCCGCTTTCACTTTATTTGGCACCATGTACACTAACATTAAAGGGGGGGCAGTAACGATAGAGCCTCGACAATCCCTTTCTATCAATCTTCAAGCTAAAAAGGTTTCCGAGCAAAACGAAAACTAGAGTATAGAAATGTAAAGTGATTAACAATATAAAGTGGGTGAAGATGACACCCTTCCTTTCTCTATCTAGCATCTTCAATTTGTGATTAACCTGTGATGGTATTTGGTGCCCCATGTCATCACGACTTTTCTCCTGCCGACATGTTTGCCCACGAACGAACCCACCCCTTCTGTGAACATCCGAGCACCGCTACCATTTCTCACTGTCATTCGTGCATGGTTCTTCTAACGGCACGATTGTGGGATCTGAAAGAGGATCAAGGGGAAAAAAATATGAAAAACCACTAAAACGGTACGATTTTCTTTTAATTTTAGAAAAATAGTTTTTTTAAAAAGTACAATTTAAAAGCAAGTGCATATTTAGCTGGTCATTTGACGTCAAACTAATTACAGTAGATTAGTTATACTCATCGATTAATTAATCGAGCAGTATTGGTTTATATGAGCTCTGATAAAAAAAAAAAATCTGACAAACGCTATGTACAACTCCAGATACTATTTTCAATTAAAAATACGTTGAAATTTTGTTTATTTTGAGATTTCTACAATATTCAAACTACTGAAATATCTTGTTAAAATTTCCAACAATGGCTGCGCATGTTGAGACTTGGGGGGGGGGGGGGGGTTTATTGGATTATTGGATAGTAAATCCATATCTATATCCCATCTTTACGCGATCCACTTGATATGGCCCTTGTATAAATTAATCGCCCAGATAATTGAATTATTGACATTTTACCTTGCGGAGTTAACAAGTGGCACCTTCTTTCTTGAAGCTTTGATCTTGGCTCAAGTAGCTACCTGAGGCCTGACACTTGTTTATTAGAATTTGATGGATGAGTAAATCCATATCTTTATCCCATCTTTACGCGATCCACTTGATATGGCCCTTGTATAAATTAATCGCCCAGATAATTGAATTCTATATTTTTTTCAATTACAATCTAGTTAATATATATATATATATATATATATATATATATATATATATATATATATTAACAAAAACTAATACGGCTAGGAAAAATATTCTTCATGTAGATCCTTGAGCATTGTTTACTATAACAATAAAATGATGGATTTTTCTTTCCCAAAAAAATAACTTGAACGAGGCTTGGATTGTTTAGGGGTAATATGCTTTTGTCTTATTTTAGGAGCACGATGAAAGGACTAAACTATCCTTTAATGCAAAAATTTTAAAGATGGAGTTTAGGGGCACTTTAGTCTTTTCACATGAGTTCTTTGAATAATAATCTGATTTTTGAATAAATACAAGATATATTAAAAAAGAGTGAAAGTGACTAGCAAGTGCAACACATATACCAGTAAGTTAAGTGTTTGGAAGTTAGTCTTCAGACGGCGCATACGACAATTTTCAGTAGCTGAAAATCAGATTTAATTGTTTAAGCGTCATGTAGTTCTCTTTCTTTTGGGACAACATGTGGTATTGTTGGGTTGGCAGAGCAACACTAGGGGTTTTGTTTTCTTCCCCTCCAACTTTTCTTTCTCCTCACCTTGAAAATCACACCACCTATGGAAAATTCCAGAATTATTCTCTGATCTATAGGGATATATATCAACTTCGGTCCTTATTCTTTTGATTTTTAATTTTTGTTCTTATTCTTTTTGTAAAATCTTGAATTGTTTTCAATTACATCTTTCAATCTCAATTTGTGATATGTTATTTTATCCAATTTGATTCTCATTCTTTTGATATCTTTTTGGTCTTTTGTTAAAATGGTTGTTCTTTTCAATTTCACCTTCCAATCAAAATTTTATTTTTATTTTTGATTTTGATCCTCATTCTTTTGATTTCTTTTGTCCTTTTGTTCAATTAATTTTTCATTTCAATTTCACACTTCAATAAAAAATAAAACTTATTTTGTGTTTCAATTTTGATTCAAATTATTTTCATTCGCATTTTTTGTTTTTTATCATTTTATGTAATTGAAATTCTTTTTCCAAGCTAATCCTTCAATATTTAATTGGTTGGGAATTACACTTCATGGTTTTTTAGATAGAGAGTTTTTGGTCTAATGCTCCAAGTCATAGGTTTGAAAAGTTAACGCAGGGTTGACATCATTTTTTTTCAAAACTTATTTTCTTTTTAGCTTTGTGATTTTTTATGTTTTTTTTTTCTACCGAGTTATCATGATCTCATGACTTGGATCGTAAGTTTAATGGGTTATCTTGAGTTGGCTCACCCCTAATTTCCCAAGTTATAAGTTTGTCATGCTAACTCGGATTGACTCGAATGATTTTTGTTGTCATTTTTTTTATCCATTTTTGTATATTCATATTTAATAGGCTGAGAATTGAGCTACACTATTTGTCCCTTTTTACAAATTTTTTTTTTCAGGTTATCATTATCGTTTTTTTTCTTGTAATTTGGTTCATTTGTTGTCATTATTTTTTTTATCATTTGACTAAAATAAAACAAATTTATTTAATTCAGTTAGAACTATGACTCGAGTCGCAGATTTTAAAAATATATATATATATATATATATATATATATTTACCCTACCTGAATATCATTTTTTTAACACAAAAAAAAAAAAAATTTCTCCCGGCGGTCCACGTAACCATAAAGATGTATTATGTGCTTGACTACTATTTATATACTAATCAACGGGTCCATGCGTTGTTGTGTTTTCTCTAACAAAATCTGTTTTAATTCATTAACTCGAGTTTTCATTTAAAATCAAATAAAATCAATATTAATTATATAATTTTTAAAAAACATTATATGCTTGTTCACATGCAGGGGCGGAGCAAGAAAAAAAAATCAAGGGGGCCAAATTAAATAACGTTACAGGGGGAATTTTCTTTCTGAGACTTTGTTTCAAGGGAGGGGCTGAAAATTTCAAGGGAGGGGTTGGAGAAAATTTTCTTTGCAGGGGCCGGGGCCCCTGCCAGCCCCCCTGCCTCCGCCACTGTTTACATGCATATTTTATGTTTAAATTTGATATATTTTATGAATATATCTGACTTTGATTAGAGAAAAAAATAATTAAACATTAAATTAAATATATATTTCACAAAGAAAAAATTGATTAAAAGAGTCCATAATTCATAAAGTAATTACTATAGAAGAAGGCAAAAATCGACATTGAAGGATGTTTCGGGAAAGTATCGACATTAGAATTGATGAGTCTTTCTCCAAATTTACAAAGGTTGATAGTTCAAACTTTCTTTATTTCTTTGTTGCATACTTTCATAATTTTGATTTCTTTTATTCCAAATTTCATTATAGTTTTATGCAGGCAACTAACAAAATTTAGTAACATTTTGTTGGATGAACATATATATGCTGATATAAAAGAGTAAGGAACTAGACTTTTGAGAGATATGGCAAACGATCATGATCAACTTTAGACCAAGAATGCAATAAATTAATATGAAGTAAAAGATTACTCATAATCTACAAACTATACTAGAAACTCAAAATCAAGGACTAATTTGTAAACAACAATCCTGGACTACAAGGAATTATTTGTAAATAGATATATGTACCAGCGGACATGTTGGAAAAGAATTATGCACTCGTGAGCCAAATTAAATATCATTGAAGCAATTGGACGATAGTTCTATGTTAATACATTTAAGCTAGAGGACTCCCCTGAAAAGAAACTTGCACTCAAGTACCAATGCCAATGTTGTTAAATAATTTTTTTAACTACGGGCCTGTGTGAAAAGAAACTTGCACTCGAGAACATGTTGAGTCTCGTGGAAAAAATTCAAGGGACCAGTCAAGGCGTTTGTATTTGAACTAGAGGGCATGTTTTAGAAAATTACACTGAAGACCAGGTTGAATATCTTACAACAAAACCTCGTTTAGTTGTGAAAATATTTGATTTTGTGATGCGATGAGTTTTTTAAAAAAATATTTATTATATGGTAATGAAATTGTTTTTTAAGTAACTAAACGAGGTGTAATTAAAACTTGGTTGAAAATAAATAATTTTGTAGTGTAATTAAAACTTAATATATTTTTCTTGCTTATAACTAGGGATGAAAATTTAATCTGAATCTGACAGATTCAAGCCTAACTTAACCTGAATGAGTGAGTATTTTTTGGAACCGGTGAATAATAAGCAAGGTATAAATATTGTCAAACTCAACCCGAAATCCATTCGAACCTAACTTGAAATATATATTTATATTATATAAATATATTTATGGAATATTTATATTTTCTTTTAATACAATATGATATATACATTCCTTCATATTGACATAAAACACATATATATGAAAAATATTTAACATTTAACATAAAAACACACACACATACATACATACATACATTGACTATTTTGTTTTATTAATAAATAATAATAGGTAATGGACCTAATAGATAATTTATGGATATCTAATTTTTTTATCGATAGATAATGGATAGGGTACCGATATTAAAAAATTTGACTCGCGGATATCTATTGCCATCGCTATTTATAAGTTATAACCTCAAATCAACCTTTCATTGTACCAAAAATGAAAAACCAACTCGATTCAAAAAACATTCTCGAGTCTCTATATATTTTTTCCATTAAAATAAAGGTTTAAAATAACATAATGATAGACGGAACCACCAACACCAAAAATAATTTTTTTTTGATACTGGAATGTAGTCAACCAGCCACTTTCTTTCTCCTTCATAGCCTTTTGCAACTCTCTCTCTTATATCAAACTCATGAACTAAAACATCAACAAAATAAAAGTTTTATATCAAAAAGTAAAAACCTTAAGAAATAGGGATCAAAATGAAAAATAACTTTGGGGACCGAAATACATAAAACATGCCTCGAGTATAGTGAAAAAAGAAAGAAAGAAAAAGAGGTCAAATATTTATATTACGAGAAAGTTAATCAAAATATACGCTCAGATCCAACTTGAAATCAACTTAATGTAAAAATATTAAATTATAAAAAAAAAATTACTGTAACTAGAAAAAAATTAAAGGAGCAATAAAAGAAGACAATGTGCAGTACTATTACAATCTACTCTCTTGTCACTGGAGGCTTACATGGTTGTTAACTTTAGGGCCCGTGAGATTAGTCGAGGTGCGCGCAAGCTGGCCCGGACACCCACGTTAAACTAAAAAAAAAAAATCCACTCTCTTGCTCCTAGTAAAACCAGCAGACCATTTAGTTTCTTTTTAATTTAATTAGCACATGTTACACTGATTCTTTGAGCAAAACTTGTTGATGTGCTAAAAACTATTCTGAATACAATTAATTAATTTTAACACGGTGTAGATATATTGAAAGTGAGTGTTAGTTATGCTGGCATGTAAATCAGACATTGATCTGAGGCTATATTGTAATTTTGTGTGCTTGTGTGTATTGGAAATAAACAGAACATAACTAGTACAGTTGGAGTTGCTTGATTCTTTCTTCACCTGACAACCAATTGATCGGTCGTTTGGAGAGAGACTTCCGTTTCTCCTGTCGAGAGGGACAGAGTCAGACAGAGGGGACTGTTCTCTAAACTGCAACTGAGATTTTAGCGGTCCAAAGCTACGGTTTGTAGCATTGTTTGTGTTGCTCGTGCAATAGCATGGTATACTTTTATCATGGAGTTTAGTGGGGTCCACAAACACGTGCAAATGATGACATTGTCTTCCGCAATGATGCATTCCCACCGCTTCTTCCACTGTCTGGGATCCACTTCTATCATGGAACTCGACTTCGCAACCCCCCCTCTCCATCTTTGACCACCATCACACATCACAACAAAATCCTATCTTGGCTTCTTCCACGAAAATGCTCCGGCAACGTGTGTTCCTCCGGTGACGTGAACCTTCGATCAAATTTCAATAATTGTGTATTACATGCTGGAAGATTAATTGCCCCTCACTTTGTTTGTTGAGAGGTATTGATTCGACGTAGGGAAAGCTCTAAGCCCTGAATTAAATTTGCATTTGTTGAATCAATGCAGGAACTAATCATTATATTTTCTAGCTAGTATTCGAGAAACGAAAAAACAGCTAGCAATTCTCTTCGATGTGATCGCTTTATGGGTTAATTTCTCTACGGATAATGCTTATTGATTTAGTCTTGATGTGTGCATCCAGCCTCATTTAATCTAATTTTGTTGTTTGTAAGAAAAAAATAATGTATTAATTCTGTTTTATAGCCATCTAATTAACCTGCATAGCTAAAAGAATTTGGGATTCTTTATGATATTTTATTATTTATATAAATAGTGAACTATTAATATATTTTGTAATTATTTGAATATCAATATCACACCGTCCGTAGCTAGAGTGGGAGTCTACATTTTCACATTTCTAACATAGAGGTTGTGGTAAAAGAGATTAGGATGACAATATTTTCACAACATGTTACTTGTGGGTTTTTTTTTAAGAAATAAAAAAAGAAGGGTGACTCCAGCCCACACAAATCTGGTCTAGCTACTATGGGTGGGTCAGGCCTAATATATATATATTTTTGTTTTTTTAAAATTTGTTTTACTAAATTATCTTACTTTTTAGTTTGCACATGAATCTTAAATATTATTATAATTTTTTAGTTTAATTATAATTTTTTTCAATTATTATATAGTTGATGTGAAAATAATAAAACTAACACAACATTATTCATGGAAATTCATTTTTTTATTCTTAAAAATTCTAAATAGATTTTGAACATGATTTTATTATATTTATGATTTTTTTAGCTTTTAATAACACAAAATATGGACATACTATTCTGATATATTTTATTAACTTATTTTAACAATCATAAAATGTTTTTTTTAACAGAAACAATAATTTCAATTAAAAATCATGTATTTGCTAAGACAAATAAGAGATACATTAATAAAAAAATTATCTTAATAAAAAATTAAATAATTATATTTTCAGGTTTAATTATAACAATACCAAAAAAATCCCCTAATACTTTTTTTTACATTTAAATTTTTTTTAGCCCCCACGGTATAACGCTCACATTTTCAAGAAGGTTTACGTCTTTAATCAAAGACCCTTAATTTGCTTATAGCCAGGTATGGCACAGAGGTGCCAACTAATTACAAGCAAGCAGCCACTAATTTAGAGTAGAAACAGCTTACCCTTGTGTTTAATAATTAATTATCACTGTCAATTCAAGAGAATGAGAGAGGTCTCAAAGCTTCTGCCCCCCTTTCCACACTTCAAATGCTATTATTCTATAAACAGCTGTGATATGGTACGTTGTGGGTAATTAATTAACCAATTAAATTAAGCAGTCTATTCATGGCATCTGCTGCATGCTTTAGTAATGTAATTGCAAAACAGCTGAGGTCGGGTTCAAGGGCATGACTCCCTGTCTCTAACTAGACTGGGATTTGAGAGGTAAATATTTTATGTTGTCGTGATTGAAGGTGGTGGTGCTGGTTTGATCAAGTTACGGGATATTGTACGTTAGGCCAAAAACCTGGAATCAAGCTCATAGGTTAATTATATGTCAACATTTGATATCATTACCCCACGTATTGTCGTCAAGCTAGAATGACACCTGGCCAATAAAATTTAACCTCAAAGAGATCGCTTTTGGAAGCGAGCTTCCTCTTTCTAGAGTTACTAGCTATGATGGCTTTTCACTTTGCAACTTTTTGCTTCACAATGCAACTTAATTCGAAGAGGTAATTCCCAAAAGAATCACCCATGAGGCATTCAAGTTTTAACTTTTTTAACCTTTACGTGTTGTTCTCTTTGGAATAGCAGCAAGCATATTGTAGAGGTCGTGGATGCTAAACATAGAGATTAATTGCTATCTGGTTTAAGTAGTAAAGTATAGCGTGCTAGTTATTTGAACAAAAAACAAAAATATTTTTTAAAATCTAATTCTATTAACACATATGAATTAAAGTGGGGACAATTGAGAGAAGCGAAGCATATTTTCATGCTTAAGTTTTAATGAAAAATTAGAAGGGTTTTCTAGTTTAAAAAAACAACAAAAATGAAGTGGCTTTGACCGATTGCCATATTAAGTGTTCGAATTTTCCAGATTTAGTAGTTTCAAATTTTGATGAATTGATTGAGATAGAATGTGATATTTATAGTGTAAGAATTTGAAGTTTATTGTTCCAATAGAAAAGACTCGAGTAATTCTATAATGAAAAGTGAAGCGATACTAGATTGAAGTGCTATAAAGAGTTTTATGTTATTTTTAAACTCTAAAGAAATGAAAACTCTACCTAATAAGAAAATAATTTGTGTTATATTTTGATTATGAGGTGCTAAATTATTATATAGCTAGAAATGAATCAATAATTATATGCATATATATAAAATGAGTAACTTATTTATAATAGTTTTCAATCTGAATTAAATATAAGGCTAAGTTCATAATAGAGTTATTGATATTTAAATAAAAAAACTGTTTATAATAGAGTTGTTGAAATTTTAAATAAAAGAACTGACTTATTGGTCACTTTGAGAGGAGAGATCATTAGATTTTATAGTTTTAAAAAATATGGATATTACAAGAATTTCGGTGAGTTATAAGAGAAGAAAAGTGTTAAAACCTGATTATTTATGACTTTCTTATTCATAATGGTTTTTTTTAGAGTATTTGACAGTGTGGTTACGGTTACTTTTCAAATAATTTTTCGTGTATGCCAATGATTTTTTTTTAAAAAAATTATTTTTGACATCAGCACATCAAAATGATCTAAAACATACAAAACATATTAAATTTTAGCAAAAAAAAAATTAAATATTTTGAAAACACGGTACGGAATGCGGTTTGCACCGCATTCCCATACAGTTTCTTTATAAGAGGTGATTAGCTTTATATTTCTCAGTTTTTTATTATGAAAGAAGTTGATTCAAGATTTATGTGAAGAAAGCTTAGTTAGTATTAGTAGAGGGTACTGACATGGAATTTCTGGTGAATATATTTATGAATCAGTTAGACAAGACAAAGCTCGAAAATAATTCTAGACACACCAAACGACATGTTTAACAAAAATAACAATAATTTTCAGTTTAACTATTAGACTATGCTCAACCTTTTTAATTTTTTAAAAAAAATCTCTTTCACTACTTTTCTTGTTTTATATAATTCAAGAATTGGTTGCTATACGAAGATCCAAGTTGTTGATGATAAAAAGAAAGGAAAGAAAAGAAATCCAAGTTGTCGGTTCTTTAAATTGTGCAAGGAAAGCAAGAGCAGATAAGCTTAAATGTTAAGAGGAAAGCCAAAGGTCTGCATGTCGTCTGTGTATAAACCCGTCAAGAGTTTAGAATGAGTTGTTCAGCAACCCAAATCCATATGTCAGGCCAAAAACATTGTTAGCTGAAGGATCTTATTGTACTACATTGCAAATATGTGGTCGAGAGAGAGAGGTTCACATCAACTCGGTCGCCAAATCTTTATCTTAGAAGCCTTTGTTTACCGGAAAAAACAAAATATAGTGAATTTTGTCCATAGGTAAAAATCAT
>Ga0307518_10002724_pt1 | contig 12818 bp, 9 predicted proteins | sample 25_EM_MG_FD_203889 | JGI IMG/M metagenome (GOLD analysis project Ga0307518, IMG submission 203889) | Populus trichocarpa ectomycorrhiza microbial communities from riparian zone in the Pacific Northwest, United States - 25_EM | ecosystem: Host-associated > Plants > Roots > Unclassified | place...
CTTATTATTTTTTCTAATTTCTTCCGGCTATATATTTATATTTTTATGGGGGGAACCCAAAAATGGGTTACAACAGTTATCAAACCCAGCCTGGAGGTTGACCCGACTAAGGGGCCGAGTCCCGCGTTACATGGGTTGACTCGGGTCAACTCGGAAAAATTTAAAAAAAAATATTTGAGGTTTTAATATTTTATATGAAAAAATTAAGAAATAATCCATGTGAATATATGCTATACATGTTATAAACAATTAAGTTTAAAAGATTATTTCAAAAGGTTTTTTTATCCCACATTGAAAAGATATTATCTTATTCTTTTAAGTTGAAGTATTTAAATCAAAAAGGTTTTTTATCCTACATTGAAAAAACATAACTTTTTTTCTTATAAACATAGAGTATTTTTATTAAAAGGCTTCAAATCCCACGTTGCAAAAATAAAACATTATTTTAATTTTATATAGTGAACTTTGAAATGAGTAAGTAACTAACTGAAAAATATGAAGAAAAAAAAGGGGGTCTCTAGATAGGAAAAAAAAAAACATTTGAGAAAGAAAGAAAAAAGGTCTCTACTATGTTTCTGTCAAGTCACCTGAGTTTCGGGTTGACCCTTTCTTTAGGTCAATTGCAGACCCAAATATTGAATGAAACAGACCCGGTCAAGGCCCCGGGTCACCCAGAAAATCTTTTCAAAAATATTTGATGTTTTATTAATTTATATAAAAAAAATAAGAAACAATTCATGTGAATATAGGCTATACATGTTGTAAACAATTAAGTTTAAAATATTATTTATATAGTGAACTTTGAAATGAGTTAGTAACCAACTAAAAAATATGAAAAAAGAAGGGTCTCTACCAGGTTTTTGCCGGTTTACCCGAGTTCCAGGTTGACCCAGCAGGTCGACCGGTTTACTCAAAGCAAATTGTAGGCCTAGAATTTGAATTAAACAAACTCAGCCAATGTTGTTGGGCACCGGACCCAAACTTGGGTCTAGCTGCGAATCAGACCCAATGTTTTTGGGTTTAGCTACCAAGCCAGACACAACAACAATTTTTAACTAAATACAGAAAAGACAATGTTCTTAACAGGCACTATAATGTTGTCCACAGTATAAACACTCTATATTTACAATATCGTTCATGGTGTAATGAGTTTATATTCACAATATTTTTCCTAAGTATAGTATAATAATAGCAAATTTAAAAAGTGTAATTGTTGGCTTATAAAAAAGACCGATGTTCTTTCAAATTGAACGGTTAAATACTTGTGAAAAAATAAAAAAGGAGAATAATTTAAAGATGAACTCGAACTTTTCCATTGATTGAGCTTGTGCCTTTTGAAAAAGCCTCGAACCTCAGGAGAGGACAGCCTGGGGACCAAAACCTCAATGACAGCACAGATAATTGACCTCCACTCAACTCCAGAGCTATGGTGGATCTTTGCGGAAGGACGAGAGTCTCAAAAGGATGGGAGAAAAACAAAGGAGAAGAAAGCAGAAGCCATGGTAGATCTTCGCGGAAGGTGTGAGAGAGAAGGCCGTGGAAAGCAGAATCCAATGAATTGCATCAAGAGAACAACATACAGCATTTTAAAGGATAAAAAAAAAAAAAAGACATCAATGTGGTAGTCTTTTTTATCAGCATGATTAAGGCATCAAACTTTATTTATTTAGCTAAAATGTTGTTGTGTTTAGCAGCCGCTACCTCTTTCAGAATTTCAGATTGAGGATTTTATAGCTTTGCTCTTTCTAGTGAAAATTTGTAATATATATATATATATATATATGAAAAAAAAAAGCAACAATAATGTATAGAAAATAATGATAAATTATAAAATGATTTTATAATTTTAGCGACAATAGTGTATAGAAAATAACGATTTTAATTCGAAGAAAAAAAAAAATTTATTTATAGCTATCTATCATTCTCAATTAGTGTTTTTTTTTTCCACTCTCCTTTTCTTATTCCTATCTAAGCCTTTACTTTAGTATTGTTTCGTGTAGAACCGCCCGGCATCATCACGCATATTTTATTGAATTAAATCTTGTTTATTTTTTTATTTTAAAAGTATTTTAAAAAAAAATTAATTTTTTTTAAATTATTAATTTTTAAATATTTTTAAATTATTTTAATCCATTAATATCAAAAATAATTTTTTAAAAATAAAAATATATTATTTTATAACGGATTTATTTAAAACGACAATTGCGGTTATTTCAATTTTAAAGCAAAAATTTCTTCACCAAATTGAAATGAGTCCCTTTTTTAACCAAAACCCATTGTTCAAAGCCTGCAAAAGTTTCATTCTTTAATGTGTAAAATAACATTAGCAAAGGAGGAGTTTGACTCAGGCGACGATGAACACTGAACCTAACAACCGAGGAGACGATCTCCGGTACCAATGAAGAGTAGATTACCGATCCTGTCACCTTATCTACTATGATTACACCACTCACAAATCTATCCATCTACTTCTTTTTCTTTTTCTTTTTTACCTGTTCTTTCTTTGATTCGAGGATAGATGCCATGCTGCTTTGTCGCCTGCTGCCTTCCATTAAAGTGATTTCATTGTCGATGTTCATGCAGCAAACAGAGGAAAATCAAATTGTTGGAGAAGCAAAGCACAGAATGAAAAATGCTACATTTATTAAAAATCTTTGGACGGTTTTGTTTCCCTTTCTTTCTCTCTCTATTTCCCTGCAAAACACGCTACATGTATTAAAGAATGAAACTTTTGTAGGATTTGAATAATGGGTATGGGTGGAATAGTTGGTTTTTTTTTTTGTATTTTAAAAGTGTTTTTTAATAAAAAAAATATTTTTTATATTTTTTTATTAATAACAATTATTTAATACAGATGCGAACATTAATAACATTGTTTAATACAATTACTATTTTTATTAATGATTATTTAAAATTGAAGTGGATCTGTTTAATAAACAGTCGCTATTATTATTAACATACGCTAATAATAATAATATTTGTTTAATACAACCTCTATTTTAATTAGCATTTTTAATAAAATCATGATTTTAAAGTTTTATACCCGAGTTTCATATTCTCCTCTTCTAATAAGATTTTTCTCTCCTCAATCTCGGATTCCCTCTCCCACATCTCTTCTTTTATCTACAAATTTCTCCACAATACTCTCACTAAAGAAATTCTTTTGTTTCTGAGCACCTTTCCCCTCCAATCCATGATTTTGACTAGCTTGGTCTCTAAGTTAAATCCTTAAAGAGAAGATTGTAGGATTGGAGAGAAAAGTAAACAAACTATTAACATCTTTACCTTTTCCTCGACCCCAAGCGATATTTGAGGTCTTGGCAAAAGTTTCTGTCCAGGAGCGAGCTGTGCCAACAAAGGTCTGGTAGTCTCTAAGATACTGCAATATCCATAGATACCAAGTTGATATGTGAAAATATTTAACTGGATAAAGAAAATCTACTGAAAAGAATAGCAGCAATAACCAAAGTAAAATAGCCTCTGAGATATCGCATTTCAATGAGCAAATAAACCAAGCCCAAGAGAGGTATTTAATACATAACCAGTGACAAAGAATGGCAACGAACTAGACCTGTTGCGCTACAACAGCATCTTGAGGGTCATCAGGTTCAGGAGCAGAGAGTAATGCTTGGACAGAAAGAAGTGCTGTCTTTAGAGTGAGTGCCTATCAGCTCAAGCACAGACTGAATGCAACTATAATGCATCAGTGTCAACTAATAAACAATTAGCGAACAACTGATAATTTTCAAAGCTAAAGATTGATCATGTCAAGAACATATAAGGCAATCCAACAGTTTGTGCAAGTTCAGCTTAGACTGGAGATATATAAGCTCCACATTATAGTAAATTTCAAATAGCTTGTGGAACCTATTATTGTCTACAAAGTGTACAAAACCTTGAAAGAGAAGAATTCAATGACCATGCTCATCTTAAATAGAAGAATTCAATGAAGATGGTTTTATTATTTAATCATGCTCAAAGATTAGATCGCAATTCAAAAAGTTTGTTTTGTTTTAATATGATTTTGAGTTTTAGAATAATTAGAGTCTGTTTTAGTATTGAGAGTGAGGTTGTGAAGATTCCTATGATATTCGCAGATAAAAAGATGTTGGAATATTTGTTGTTTACACGATACCGCGAATCATTTGAAAAAGCTAGAAAACCCATATCCCAATTTTAACATTTGTTGTTTGACTCCAGGTTCATCACAGACTTGTACTTTGTACATTTATTTAGATTGCTTACGTGAAGTAATTTGAATTGTATGTAATCTAACTTATCATTTGGTGATATGTATCCTAAATAATTCAGTTTTGAATGTATGCACTTAATTAGTAAAATCACTTTTAATATGTATTGTTACGTATAATATCTTTATAGCTTTATATGATATTGTTTTGGATTATCCATGTCATAATTCAATTCTGGGTTATTCCCCAAAATTTTATTTTTTTCAAAATAAGAATAAAAAAAATAAAATAAAGGCTGGCAACGTGGAGAAAGCAGGCCGGGAAATCAAGCTACAATTTTTGAAGGAAATTCAAGGCCTAATTGTACCCCATTATGCCCAAGAATGGAGAAAACAATGCAAACTCAAGGTCAAATTAAATGACTATTGGATGAATTTGTATAAAAATTAAGTCCAATGACATAATTAAATTTTTAATAGGCCAATTTGATTTAATCATGGGTCAAATTAAATTTTAATTATGTTTAAGAATTAATTTTGGTCCAATTGAAGGATTTAATTAAGTGTAAGGACTTAATTATACTTTAAATGGGTCAAATTAATTTTATTTGGGGCTTAATTGGTGAACAATTAAGTTTGATAGCCTAATTTGAGTTTAGTTTTCGCTGCCAGCGGTAAACCTTTGCACTTTCTCGCTATTTCTCTGCCAAATGCTTCCAAGTGTGAGACTGCTCCAGAATTTACACCACTAAATGCATCCCTTGCAAACAACTTCCAGCAATCTTCATCGCTTATTACATTCAAGCGGTGAGAGGTGATGACAGTTTGCGTGACTTTTGCTACATCTTCATCCCGTGATGTCACGACAATCTTACTTCCGTGCTCCACATACCGCAAAGGTAGCAGTAATTTATCCCATTCATTGTACTCGATGTTCCACGCGTCATCTAGAACAAGTAGAAGTTTCTTCCCTTTCACTGCCTCCATTAGAGATTCATCTGGTTCTTTGGTGGGGCAAGTCCTTGCTTTGATCTTCTTAATAATTTCCTCAGTAATCCTGGCAACATCAAATTGTTGAGAAGCCCAGACCCAGGCTTCTCAACAATTGTGAAAAACAAGGTTTGAAACTTTGAGGAACAAGATAGGCGTCTGCAGCAAAAGATACAAGGAGGAGTGTTGATGGTTGCCTCATTTACTGCTGAAGAAGAGGTCTTCGATGCTGAGAAGATTCAGTCAAGATTAGCTGCAATTTGTTAGGATGTTAGTTGCAAATAAAGATGTTATAGAACAGTTCTTTTTCTGTTTTTATCTTGTTATTATTTTTCTGAAGTTTGTTATCAAAACTCTTTTATAAAATAGTGATTTCATCAATAAAGAAATTATGCTTGAAGTCACAATAACAACAATTCTTATTGCTGGTCTATTTCTTTGTTTCTTCTGTATCTCTGTACTGTCATACAACTTCAACCTATATCTTCCATCTCCTCAACGCCTCTGGACTGGACTAAAAAACCTTGTGCCATCCATTCAGTGATCAATTCATCCTTATGAAATTCATAACCCTTAGGAAATATTGCGCAGTAAGCAAAACAACGTTTCAGGTGTGAAGGGAGATAATAATAGCTCAATGTTAGAGCTGGAGGGATGTTTTCATTTGATAAACACCGCATCCTGCTCTTGGATATCTTCTCCCATTGATTGACATCTCCCTACGGAGTGCAAAAGACCCCCAAGAGTTTTCGCTGCCAGCGGTAAACCTTTGCACTTTCTCGCTATTTCTCTGCCAAATGCTTCCAAGTGTGAGACTGCTCCAGAATTTACACCACTAAATGCATCCCTTGCAAACAACTTCCAGCAATCTTCATCGCTTATTACATTCAAGCGGTGAGAGGGGATGACAGTTTGCGTGACTTTTGCTACATCTACTTCCCGTGTTGTCACGACAATCTTACTTCCGTGCTCCACATACCGCAAAGGTAGCAGTAATTTATCCCATTCATTGTACTCGATGTTCCACGCGTCATCTAGAACAAGTAGAAGTTTCTTCCCTTTTACTGCCTCCATTAGAGATTCGTCTGGTTCTTTGGCGCGGCAAGTACTTGCGTTGATCTTATTAATAATCCTGGCAACATCAAATTGTTGAGAAGCCCAGACCCAGGCCTTGAGTTGGAAGCACTGCTCTACCCTTTCGTCGTTGTAGATAAGCTGAGCAAGAGTGGTTTTACCAATCCCGCCCATGCCCACAATAGGGACCGCACATAAATTTGAGCCATCCGTGTTGTGTTGTGTCAACAAGTGCTCCATTATGGCTTCCTTATCAGCTTCCCTTCCATATACATGAGATTCATTAACCATTGGAGTTGTTTTTTCTGACAGTGGTCTCCCTCCACCATTACCTTCTATGTGGCGCAGATCACCGTTTTGTTTAACTAAACGTTCAAGCTTCTCATAGATATTTTGCAACTCTGCTTCAATCTCTTTCATCCTTTTATTGGCTGGATTAAGAATTGGAAACAAATTCCTTACCTGCAATGGCGGAACATATCCATGTATATGAGATAGAATTTAGGAACATATAAATACAAAAATTATTAAACTCGTCCCATGTCTTGGTACCGAGTAAGTTAACACAGCTGCAACGATGTTTTTATTAAAAAAATTTTAAAAAAATGAGATTATTTAAAAAAAATTAAGTCGAACCAAGATTCTAATGAGATGATAGGATAGTGAATTAACCCTCCAGGTTATTAAAATTTGAAAGATAAATTCAGCAATTAGCATAGTAAAGTGACACAATGATATCTTTTGAAAAAGCTTTCGAAAAATAGTATATTTTTACCTTATCACACTTTAAAAAAACAACATTTATTAAATGTTACTATTCCTAAGCATAATAAAATAATTGTCATACTTTCGAATAGCGACATTTAGTAAATATTGTGCTTTTGAAATACAACAAGGTGAAACTTCAATCATCTGACTTAATTGATTAACTTGTTCATAATGGTTAGTGAAACCGGTCGATCGATTTCAAAAATAATAAAAAAAATCTCAAAAATACCAAAATCAAGGGGTCTTGATGAGATTTTTAATATCTAAAGATTTAACAGTCTACATAGCGACGTAATGACTACAATAGGGAAAGTGGTTTTCGAAAACTCCTATAAAAGTTTGAGTGCGATCCAATAGTCAAATAAAAAGTTATGGTCTTTTTTGTTGTTATTCTGGTTGGGTGGGATCAAATCTCCTCTTGAGCCTTAAACTATTTTATTGGTCCATAAATGCATTTGTTAGGTCATACACGTAATTTATTTAGGGCAGATCCTTATATAATTATCATAGACACATCTGACTACTTAGAATCACTTGTTGTCACAAGCTTTTCTACATCATTGACATTGAAAAATAAATAACAACTACTGTGTAAATAATAATTTTTTAAAATTTTAATTGGAATCTATTTTTTAGTCTAGATGTTGGACACATGTATATTTTGACTCATAATTAATATTTGAAAGAAAAAATTCATAAAATTATGGTTTTTATGTGAAATAATCGACTAGTTAATACAATTAAATTCAATTAACTGACCAATTAAGCCAGATGATTGGACTTTCACTTTGTTGCACTTTAGAAAAATAACATTTATTAAATATTGCTATTCAAAAATACGAACGTAAGCTATTTCACTAAAAAATTTTCAAAGGTGTTATTACACCAATATTTAACATTTAGTGCTAATGTTTTTTTTAAACAATTAATGGGTCAACTTTGAATTTTTTTTTAAAAAAAAAACAATTTAATTCAAATTCTAGATTGAATATGTTTTAATTAAGTTGACAGCTTGGCCAGGATGGGCTATTAAAAAGTGGTTGGAATTTGTTGGAATAATAATGAGTAGTGGTTGCAGGATAGTATCCTAGGATTGGTTGCATGAGATAAATTAGCATAATTGAGGGGTGTTGTTTTCATGAAATATTTCAAGAAAAGATATGAAATTTTCTGATATCTTACAATTTCGAATTGTGCTTGTAAAAATCAGAGGGATCGATAATAACATTATACGAGAAAGCAAGGTCTACAAGAGCAAAACCATATGCTTACCCGATTCCTAACTCCCCGAGAGGCAGCTTTAATATCCTTTGATCGTAGATGTTCATATTCAATCTCCTCCATTAAGTCCTCGGCTTCATACACAGCATGTCTAGCATCAATAAGCCACTTCTGCACAGCAGGCTTGGTAATCTGCTTCTCCTCCGCGTCGTCGAGAAGTCCGTTGAGAGTATTCAGTGTTTCTTTCAACTTTCCCAGAAGACCATCATTGAGCTTGTGGCTTTTGAAGAAGCCCAGAATCTCAGGAGTGGTCAACTTCTCGCCCAGAACCTCAATGACAGCATAGAGAATTGATCCTCCAATGTACTCCACAGCCATGATGGGATCTTTGCAGAGAATTGGAAGGAAGCAGAAGCAGAGAATTGTAGAGAAGAAGATAGTGAAGAGAATAAGACGTTTAACGAATGGAAAAGGAAAGAAAAATCAAAGTGAATACGCGGGTTCTCAGTTGACTTCACAGCTCTGCCACTCGAAACTATTGACCCCAGATTATCACTTTAGTCCTTTCATTTCCAAATTATCTCCATACAATTCATCGGATACCCTACAAGTTGTGGTCAAGCTTTTAGGCAAAGATGCCGAGTCAGAAAGACAGTTTCTAAGCTCGAGTGAGAGTAACCTTTGAATAGTTTCTTAAAGTGAGCAAACACTTTAAACTAACTTGGCATTTCTTGCTCAATTTTCTATGCAGTTGAATCAAAACAAGAAAGAAACGAATAGAGCCATCACATAAGATTTTAATTTGGAGCTCTTCTAGAGATGAAAGCTGCCCCAGTGGTGGTAAGCAGATGCGGTTCTTACATCCAGAAAGTGTCAACGCTACCATATTTGAGAAGGAAGAGTTTCCAAACCAACCTGGAAACACCGTACCCCCATAACCAGTAATGACAAACTGTTTCACATTTTCAGAAGGCTCCAATTTCTCAAGCACGTCTCTCTCATGTTGTATGTCATCCGTATTGCCAACCCATCTCAACCTCAGCTTCTCAATCTTCTTCTTAATTATCCTTTAAATTGGCATCCAAAGCATCATGCTAACTTAATGTAAACATTTTCTTTCTACAGATCTTTTTCAAGAATTTACAATTGTTGATGCTAACTTAATGTAATTAAGCTGAGGTTGATTAAATGTCATTAGTGATTTTCATAGCACTTATTATATTATATTATATTATTTTTATAAATATAACGAAATTAATTTTTTGTCTAAAATAAAAATGGAAAAATAATTTTTTTTCAAAAATAATTGTTTAGCAATTTAAAAGTATAGTATATATTTTTAATATTTAAAACAAAGATATGAACCTTTCATATATAAAATATCATTTCAATTTATAATTGTGCTAATAAAAAATCAGTGCATAATTCTTGGCGATTATTATATATATAAATACTAAGAAATTTAATATTTATGATAATGGGTTTTGAATATCGTAAATCCTAATTATTCATCACTAAAAATATTGAAAGACAATTGAATTTTATATCCCTTATTTTTTCAGAACAAGTAAGACCCATTTATGTTCTTATAAAAAAATATAATTTAATTAAAATTGACAAAATTTATATAAATAATTCAGATTTTAAAAATATAGCATTTTGGATTTAAAAAAAAAAACAAATAGAGGGATCAATACAAACATTTTATGAGGAAGCAAGGTCTAAAGGTGCAAAAACTTATGCTTACCCAATTGCTGTCAGGTCGAGGGGCATCAATGTCCTTGGATCGTAGATATTCATAATCAATCTCCTCCGATATGTCCTCAGCTTCATAGACAGCATGTTTAACATCATTAAGCCAGTTCTTTACTGCACGCTTTGTAATCTGCTTCTCCTCCGCGTCGTCGAGTAGTCCGTTGACAGTATTCAGTGTTTCATTCCACTTTTCCAGAAGACCATCATCGAGTTCCTGGCTTTTGAAGAAGTCCAGAACCTCACGAGAGGCCAACCTGTCGACCAGAACCTCAATGAGAGCAGAGAGAATTGATCCTCCGATCAACTCCAGAGCCATGGTGGATTTTTGCAGAAAGGGTGAGAGAGTGATTATGTGAGAGAGAACGATAGTAGTAGAAAGCTAATAAGCCACTGAATTGCATGAAAGCTCGTGCAGGGAAGCAGATTAAGGAATTACCGGTATGTATAAATAAATTTGTTAATCAATAATAAAAAAAATATTTTTTGTGTTTAATGCAATAAATTTAAAAATATATAAACAGTTAAACCGTAAAAATTATTATGGATGTTAAAATTAAAAAGTTGGTTTTTCTAATAAAAAAACAAAAGATAAATGCATAAAAAATATGTGTTAAATGCATATATATGAAAAGAGTTACTTAAATTAATGATAATATGGATGCATTAAATATTAGAATAGAGGAAAGAGCCGAAAGCAGTGATACCGTTTCTATAATTAATTTTTATTTAATTATATGATAGTTAAAATAAATATTTAAAAAAATTTAAATGATTTAAATTTTATTAAAAAAAAATTTCAAAATCTTCATCTCTTTTTTTTTTCTATTTTGACTAAACATGTTTTTTTTTATTAATAACACGCTTTTTTCATTAAAAATTAAAGTAATTAAAATCAATATTCTCAAGAATTCTAATCATTCAAATTCACGAGCAAAATATATATTTCTTTGGTCAAAATCTCTTTTTTTTTATTCATTTGTTTTTTATTTTGAAGAAAACATGTCTTTTTTATTAGAAGCATTTTTTTAATTAAAAACTATGTCTTCATAATTTTTTTATGGGCTTGTAAGAAAATTTCTTATGTCTTCATAATTTTTTTATGGGCTTGTAAGAAAAAAATTTAAAAAATAATTAATTCTTGGAAACAAAATATTGGGAACCTTACAAAAAATAAAACCATTCAAAATTTTTTTTATAAACACCGATTTATCTTTTCCGGCATGGTTAAGAGGCAAAATTACATTCATTAAACTCACCTTTTAAAGGCAAATTCAACATTTTTTGTTATTGAAATATGACTCACCAAAATAATTCTCTTTTCTGTCGTTTTTTTTAATGACTTTCTCTCTATACTTATAGGAATTAAAATAAATTTAAAAGGCATGTTACTTATAGGAATTGAAGAACCGATCACACACATCCATAACATCCTGATGTTGGAAGGCTGTCCCAAGGACAAGAACAAACCTGGTAATGGTAATTAATTAATGAATCCATTTAATTATGCTTTTAAATTTCAAGATTAATTTTTGGGTTATATTCTAATTATCCCCTAACCATCAACCAATTCTCAATTGAATTCTAGATAAAAAAATAATTGTATCTATCATCTATTGAAAAATACACAATCAACCCTTGCCTTAAGGTTTTTGCCTTTACAATCATAAAAAAGAGGGCCTACTTCTCTTCTTTTGTTTGTGGATCTAATAGAGAATTAAGTGAAAATTGAGAAATATGTCAGTTCCTTATTATTATTATTATTATTATTATTATTATTATTATTATGTTAATTTATAGTTTGTTCTCTCTTTTATGAGTATGGACATGAAGATTTTGAGAAATTCATTCCACAAGCCTGCCCATTGGGTTAGGCTTTGTCGAAAAACTTCATCTGATTTTGGAAGACTCGATTATTTTTTGTTAGGTTTAGTTTTTATTATAAAAAAGTAACCAAACCAAAACAGGTTCAAACCGACTGGTTTTGGTTCTGTTCGGTTTAGGTTTTTTAGGACAAAAATCGGTTCAAACCGGTTTGGCTTGATTTTTTCGGTTTGTCTCGGTTTTTTCCGGTTTTGGCTCGATTTTTCCAGTTTGGCCCAATTTGACTTGGTTTTTTGCCGGTTTGGCTCAGTTTTTTCGGTTTTTTTCCGGTTTGGGTCCGGTCCGGTTCGGTTTGGTTTTTTCAGTTTTAGGCTTATAAAACTGAAACCGAACCGAACTGGCCGATTTTTTTAAAATTTTAATCAGTTTAATCAGTTTTTTTTAACGGTTAGGTTTTTTCGGTTATTTTTTTTCTGGTTTTCTCAGTTTTTTTACTCACCCCTACTCTTAATTATTAATTCATTTAAATTAAGTAGCATTTCAACTTGCTAGGGCTCGCAGTCGCAAGGGTAAGAACTTAGTTTAATTAGTTAAAGAAGTGTTGTTTCAAACAATATTATTAAACTCGGTTTGACTCGATAAATCAACTCTATGATTCATCAATCCGGAACCTAATTTAGGCTGGATTTCAAATTAAATTATATAAAAGTTAACCTGGTTAACTCATTACCCTATTAAAACTCAGGCTAATTTAAAAAAAAAATCAAAATCATATTATTTTAACTTTGTTTTTAAATAAATTAGAGAAATATCATTTTGAATTGATATAGCCCAAATAGCATGTTTTGAGTCTAATTTATAGTTCACAATCTCAAATTGTTAAAGCAAGTTACTTAATCTAAAACTAGATTTTAGCAAAATTTAAACATGATACAATAAATGAATGAAAAATTATCAACTTTTTCACCAGGTTAATCACAATATGCAATACAGACCTCTT
>Ga0307518_10002725_pt1 | contig 12817 bp, 11 predicted proteins | sample 25_EM_MG_FD_203889 | JGI IMG/M metagenome (GOLD analysis project Ga0307518, IMG submission 203889) | Populus trichocarpa ectomycorrhiza microbial communities from riparian zone in the Pacific Northwest, United States - 25_EM | ecosystem: Host-associated > Plants > Roots > Unclassified | place...
CAATACAGTCTCAACTGTTCTCTCATTACTCGCTACTCAACTACACTCAACTTCAAGAACCCAGCTACTAGCTATCAAAGGTACGCTTGCGTCCCCGCATTGCTGTTGCCCCAGTTTTGTTGCTACACCAATGTCGACTGCGGCACTTACCTCGCGCTCTTGTTCGATGGCGGACGCCACGACTTCTTCTTCTCAGACCCGTCGTGCGCCGCCTGTGATGGCAGTGGCCCACTGGCTGGTGTCTCCGCTGGTGACCTTGAAGATTGTCCACTGCCGGGTGCTGGCTGTACTACTGATTGCGATGTGCTCGTGTTCACTGCAGCATCGACGGGAGGCTTTGAGCACATGGAAAGCCTGCAACTCGAAGGTTAGAAAGCGGTTATAAAGATATGTTTACTCACAGTGGGTTCCTGACCACAGGAGGAGCGGTGGGAGCCACCGCCACCGTGGCACCACCTTCGACTACATTTGGCGCAGCGACATCGGGCACAGTGGACCTACAGCACAAAGGTCAGTAAGTGCATGTGAACAAGTATACACTCACAATGGCTGGTTGTTGTTGTTAGAGATGGCAGCCCCTTCAACTGAGTTTGATGAGGCGTTGGCCGTAGTAGACTCGGCTAGAAACAAGATCATTAGTAGTGTGATTAGGCCTTACATATCTTCTCGCCTGGTGCGCGAGCGTCATCGTAAAGCTGTGGGTCTAACGCATCAGCGTCAGCGCACATATCGCCTGGCGTGCCAGAGCAGTCATAAATCTGTTCAAAGTCATCGGCCTCAGGAGAGGTGTAGTGCGATGAAGGAGGGATAGATGGAGTATGCGGCCCAGGTACGGATTGGATGCTGGAAGAACTTGCAGATGAGGCGCTGATAGGGTTAGGTACTATTTGAGCGCTGGAGCCATTGGCATTGCTGTTGCCGTCATCCGGAGATGGTGAGGGACTGTGTCGTGCATGTTTGGACTTGGGGAAGTCTACGGAATCGACGCTTTCCTTCTTCACCTTGCGTTTACCAGACGCCTTATCTATCTGGAGGCAATGTCCACAATATGGAGAACATGGACACAGCGCAGCGGGCTCTACACAAATGACAATGAAGTCTTAACTCACTTGAGTAGAAGGTTCAAACTTGAAGTAATAAACTGAAGGTGGTTTGATAGTTCTTGGATAGAACAGAGAGTAAATCATAAGGGGAAAAACTCTACAGCATTCCAAGTAGCGTAAGGGTATTTATACGTCTGAGCTGCGCACAGACCATGTAACGTAGAGTATTTCCTAAGAGTCCATAAATGGACGGTAGATAAGTACCTTCCTAACATAGTAGTTCTGTGGAAGCTCGTAGAACCTCGAAGAAGTCCACAGTGAGTCATATGTGAGACAAGAGATAAGAAACGGTCTAGATTGACCCATAAGAACATTCCAGAAGGAACGTTATCTCCTTATCATGACCTTGTCATAGATAAGAGACATGACTCCGGTTAGTTGGTACTCTCTGATAACCGGTCATGTGACTTTGACAATCACATGGAAGAGATTGAGTCCAGACACATCATGTGTCAAGGCTCCTGAGAAGTCACGTGCTAGTGACGACTAAGCACTTACTTTCTCAACATTATCATCTGTCTTATTAGTAAACCAACTTTGCTTGAAAGCACCATAATGCTTTCTGCCAATCATATCGCTCTTCCACAAGTCTTCACCCAAGTTGAGCTCCGGGCATGCTCTTGTGACCTCATCACGGAAGCTCCACTTGGCACTCGCAGACATTGACAACCATGTAGTATTTGCGTCAATAAGCCTGTGCTGGCGAAAGTCGTGCCAGATATCCCGTGCGGTCTGAAGGATATTGCCTATCCTTGTGCTGGTAAGTGGTTTTCTGTCCTTGTCTTCCAGGAACGATGTGTATTGGCTTGCTTTTTCCCCTTCTGGCGTTGTTGCTCTCCATGTCTTCCAATCTGTCTCTGTCCAGAAGCAAACATTGGGGTATTTGGCACAGTCAAGTGGAGGGGGGGGATTCCTCTTCAAGAGAGGGCCGGCAATGTCGATGGGCAAAGGGTGTAGCGCAACGCCAATGGGACCATCTGCTCCAGACGTGGCAGAGCCAGATTGCTGTACTGCTAGTTGGGAAACGAGGGTATTATATGCTTTTCTATGATAGAAGTAGCGTCAGTAACTTAAATGATCGCGATCGGCTTACTGAATAGCAGAGCATTCTGCTCTGAGCGAGGTATTTTCAACCTGAAGTCTGTTGACGGTATCTTGAAGGTATTGAATATGCTGTACATGTTGCATATATGTGCAGGAAATCAGCGGGTTGCGACACAGGTTGACCAAAGACTTACCGATTGGTCTGGAATGTTCTGGCCAAAATTATTGTTGTGGATCTGTGGGAGAGATGATGAGATAAACTAGAAGTGTGTGTAAACACTTACATTATACTGTTGCTCTGGCGTTGTCTGCGAATTGCCGCCCCATGCTGAGATAGGGGGCGTAGGCACAGGAAATTGACCACTGCCATTTCCATATGAATTTCCAGCGGGAGCGTTGTAAGGACCTGAATTATTGTTAAAGTTATACTTGAGGCCGTCTTGAAGAGGCGAGAAGGACAGGGGACCAGGCGACATGGTGGGGGAGAGCAAGATGATGTTTGTCACTGTTTGTTGCTTGAGCCCGCGATTTCTCTAAGTCCAAACAAGGCCACATACACAGTACTTCAACGCGACCATGTCTGATGCGACGAACACCACTGTGAAAGTAATCGACAACGTCATCATACTCGAGGTGGAGAACATTCTGAAAGGTTGGCCCACATACGTTGTCAATTTTACGCCAGAAAGTATGCGTCCACACGTATGTATTTCAACCCCACATATATTTATTCATCGCCTCACTTTGTGCTACAGAAAATCATCCTGCGCCTGAAGAAGCCCTCTGACTGTGTGTCTGTTGGACCGGAAGATGACGAGAGCGAGTTTGTATCGCGTCCGAGCGAGTATAGTGAGTCTCATCGCGCATATATGCACCCTCATTGAGCCTGGGTCCAGAAACCTTGATGCAAAATTATGATGCGAGTGTCATGGTTTCCGAGTCACGGTAAGCTGCATTCTAGCTATGTTTCACAACTAATATTTGTAGATCCAATGGCCTGACTCAGCCATATGAAAGTGAATCAGAGGAATCCTCCGATGACGGAGACGACGAGATGTCTTCCGGCGAAAAAACCCCCCCGATCCCTGTCACTGCAACTCCAGTCCATCTTGCCGGCCTTCCAAAGGAACAGCCTGTTCCTGTCAAGCGCAGGTTTTTCGACGAATCTTGGCCTCCCCATCGACCAGTGCGACCAGCTGCGTATCGCAAGATCTCCGCAAAGAGTTCAATCGCCTCGTATAACGGATTCATGACATTTCCAGCAGCGCTGAAGGCTGTAACTGACAACGCTGGTAGTGGCCTGGTTGAGGAGGTTGGTACTGGAGAAGCTGCGAAGAAAAACTAGAGGTTTTCACATACAGGTATCCAGTTCGTGTTTCATAAACTTTCTGCATGTACCACCATTGTTTCGAAGCAAGTGTCTGTATTGACTGTAATAATGATAATAAATGTCCTAGTCGTCCTCATTCTCTAAACCAAAGCGTGCGATATCCATGCCTGTCTTCTCAGCTAAGAAATACCTATCTTCTGCTACTCCATCCATGACAGGGCGATGTGGAATCATAGTGACAACCGATCGAATGTCGGTGATCTTGATGATCTGCAAACTCTCCTCACCAAGCTTTGTGCAGGATGCCAAGACACCATACGACCACTCGAGTAAGTGAGGGTGGGGGTTAGAATATAGTGTGACAAGAGCAACGTCAATGAACTGCAGGCGATCTTGGGCATTCCTTTCTTCATCTGGATCAAGCCGGCCATCTACTAAGTCCCTAGCGAGCCTTGTAAAGTAGCGTACTTCCGCGATCCGGTCTCCACCATTAAAAGTGATCTGGATTATGTCACAAAACAATGTCAAAATCAGTTTCAAGATTGACATACCTTGACATTGCGAGCCATGCGGACGTCTCCAGGTGCACGCTGCAACTCTTGGTATTCAGATCGGGCAATCTGGCCATTGGGCAGGCGAAGACGTGCCCAACGGCGTATTTTGGGCGTGCATGGCAGTCCCAGATAATCTGCAATGACCCTTGCTTCGTCTCCATGAACCATAGTGATGTGCTTGTCGCGTTTGGCAAGAAGAGTGTAACCGTTTCCAAGGTCAGCAGATGCGCGTGGGTTCGTGTTCTGGGGGGGATCAAACCCTGGGATCATGGCTTTGAGAGCGTTAACTTGACAACGATGAATGCCTTGCTGTGCAAGGTTGGAAAAAGGGTCTGAAGGCTGTCTGATCTCTTGGCCAAGATTGCCAATTGTCCTCTCCATTGTCCACTGTGAAGAGCAAATTGGTGAGCTGACGCGTGCAGCCTCTGAAGCGAGATGGCAGGTTAAGTGAACACAAGGACGGATAAATGGAATGCGGTCAACACAGCGCTGATAGAAGATCATCTCAAACTCAGGTTCCCACTCTGCAATGAGCTGACAAGCGCGCTGAAGCTGAATGGGAGTGATGCTGTATTGTGCCATGATTCGAAGGCCGGCGACAAATTTGCGGAAATTTCTCCAAAAGCGCTTGGGGAGGATTCCATACAGTAGGGCTGGGCATAGAGAGTATATCTAGGTAATGTATTCGGTCGCCTTGTACCATGAGTTAGCGTGGAGACTGGGGTCACGGGGAGCTACATCAAACGAGCCAGGTAGATACATCTTGCAGGCAGCGACAGCACGACCATGGGCTTCCCAGGTCACGACATCCTTAAAAATAGTCCAATCCCAGCTGGCTTGATTGTCCGTAGGAGCACAGTCAAATTTGCCGCGCCAAAGGTCAAGCCAGAGAGCAGCCATGTTCGCACCACTGAGATGCATCATCTCAGAGGAAAATACCTCTGGAATACCTTGAATAAGCTCTGGCTGGAGGCCAAGCAAAATGCTTGGGCCCACGATGCCAGTCTCCAAGCGTCGGGTCTCGTACACGCGCTGTGTCGGCGAGTTAAGAAGGTTCAAGAGACGTTGGATATATACATGTGAGTCGCTCGGCCCGATATCATAGACATCGATGTCAGGGTGGTCACATCCACGTACGTTGTAGTCATTGGGCTTGAGGAGGACTGGATAGTATTGAGGCGCACCGGGCTTACGACGTCCATTCAAGGGACAGAGCATCCGACAACCGTTCTTTCCCTGATGTCTGACGAAATTGCTTAAGGTCAGCAGCCCAGGGCCATCAGCACATGCGAGAAACAAGAAGAGCTGTGAAATAAATTCACGATCTTGGGACGCGTCCCAGATGTGGAGTCCCTCCCGCTGTACGGTGGAGAGGTGATGTAAGCCTGGGAAGAGAAATGAGTCGATGATCTTCGGCTTTTTGGGACCAGGAATGATCGCCCCCGGAAGAACGTGTTTTTTCTTGTAGCGATATTCGGGGGACAGGTTGAGTATAATCCATATATAAATCCAGCAGTCCGAGTCTTTGCTCTCGTATAACTGCGCGCCGTCAATCGATAACATGAGCAATATGTCATTTTGCTGGATCTTGTTCTGAGTAACCGCATCGAGGTAGGCCTGACCGCAGAATACATCATCATATGTATCAACTAAGCCATTGTTCCGCTGGAGTTCTTGAAAGATCTGCTGTGTCTGTTGCTCACGATATCGCATCTTCTCAGCGCTGTCAGGATGTCGCCATAGTGATTGGAGCTGAGGAGCAATGGGGATAGTGTGAAACACAGCACGTGGATGTTTTACTCTTCCATTGCTCCTGTTGAATTTGACCTGATCATACCGCGGCTCAGAGCATTCCGGACAAGAGTCAAGGTCAGCAAAAGGGCCGACATATGCAGCACAAGAATTGATGCACATATCTTTGACAACGGATGTGACTCCGCTGAGATCAGCGAGGATGCGCTTTATTTGATGAAAACTTGGAAGTTTGGCATCTGGAAAGCACTGCTCGATTGATCTCCGAATTTTCTCGTACGTACTTTCAGATGAATGTTCGAGTGCGATAAACATTGAGAGGGTGAGTTCAGTGTAGCGATCATCAATATGGAGAGTGGCTTTGGGCGGATTGCGAAGCTGTTCAAGAGCCTCACCAGTGAGTCCAATACCATCGTCGAGAGATGCATCTCGGATTGTTTGAATGAAGGACATGCTCTGTTTGCCATATCCGCGAGCTCGTCCAGATGAAGTTCGACGAGCGGGTTAGGAAGGACGTCATTGTCAGGGGGCGGAGGAGGTGTTGGTGGGGGTGGAGGTGTTGGTGGGGGCGGAGGAGGTGTTGGTGGGGGCGGAGGAGGTGGAGGTGTTGGTGGAGGCGGAAAATGTAGCAACAAAACTGGGGCAACAGCAATGCGGGGACGCAAGCATACCTTTGATAGCTAGTAGCTGAGTTCTTGAAGTTGAGTATTTGATGAGTAGCAAGTAATGAGAGAACAGTTGAGACTGTATTGAACTAGGTGTTAGACACTGAGTTCATTATTCTACATGGGATATCCTACAGGGTATATATACCTGTGGTACATGGTCTGTGCGTAGATAAGTATTATTCTCGCCTATTTCACCATATTCCCATATGTAGTCAGTGCACTTTCCATATACGTAGTTATCTGGAAATATGCCTGCAACATGCATCAGCATGTGTTAAACATGTGCCTTGCTTGTGATAGTTCCGGCTATCCTGTGGAGCCGGTCATGTGATCTACCGGTTTTCCGGTTGACACTACTCCGAATCACATGTAACTGTGATCTCTGGAAACCTCCAAGATTAGATAAGATAAGATATAATCATACGTTCTTGTCGACACTCCTCCTCGCTAAGACTTGAACTCTAGAAGGTTCAGTCGCGAGCGATTGTCTTGGAATTTCTGCCATGTCAGATTCTTTGTCATCATGTCAGCTTTCTGCTGATCAGTAGGAACATAGTCAAGCATGAAGATTTGTTTCTCAACGCATTCGCGAAGGAAATAATACTTTATATCAATGTGCTTTGACCGTCCTTCCATGACTGGATTTTGCGCGATATGAATTGCGCCTTTGTTATCTCCAAACATCATAAAGTGTTGGAGGGAAAGATGACACTCTTGAAAGAGGGATTTGATCCATAGAATCTGTTGTGCGCAGTCGCACATAGACATGTATTCGGCTTCTGTTGAAGACAGAGCCACTGTTGGTTGTCGGCGAGATCGCCAGCTAACCAAGTCGTTGCCAAGAAAGATAGCATAACCGCTAGTTGAACGTCTTGTTTCACTATCGCCAGCCCAATCAGAGTCAGAATAGCAATCCAGTGAGGAAGCTCCTCCTGAAAAATGAAGTGCAAGATTTGGAGTTGAACCCAAATACTTCACAATGTGAAGTGCCTTCTGGAGGTGTTCTTCGGTAGGATTTGCCATGAACTGTGACATTTTGATTACGGCAAAGGCAATGTCCGGACGAGTACCAAGCATGACAAATAGGAGTGATCCTATTACAGATTGATACCGTTGTTGTATTGTTGGACTTGCGTTGTAATCCTTTGGTGCTGTAGATGGTTGATACCCAGCAGGTAAAGGTGTGCGGACGTGTTTGACGTTTTCCATTTGAAAGCACTTGAGAACTTTCAAGACGTAGGGATGTTGGTGTAAAACCATAGAGCGTTTGACGCGATTGTGAGTGATTTGGAATCCGAGGTATTCTTTTACTGGTCCCATATCGCGAGCTTCCCATACGTTTAGGAATGCGGTTTTCTTCTTTTTGAGAAGTTTGGCAGAGTTCGACATAAGTAGTCCATCATCAACATAGACGATGAACAGCATGATGCCTGATTTATCTTGGAAAATATAAACTCCAGGATCTGATTTGGAACGTTTGAAGTTGAGCTTTAGGAGCAATTTGTGTAGCTCTTTGTTCCAAGCTAATGCGGCTTGTTTCAGGCCATAGAGAGCGCGCAATAGACGATATACTTTTTTGCTTGAACTGGGTACTTTGAAACCTTCAGGTTGCTCCATGTAGATTTCTTCATCGAGTCGCCCATATAAGAAGGCAGTCTTTACATCAAGACTTTCAATTTCCCAGTCGTTTCGACACATGTAAGCCAGAAGCAGTCGTACTGTTTCAAAGTGTGTGACCGGTGAGAAGGTTTCATCGTAGTCTTCACCATAGATTTGCAAAAAGCCTTTCGCAACCAAGCGGGCTTTAAATCTTCCATCCGATTTCTTTGCGAATACCCAACGGCATTTGACCGGTTTTCGATCTGGCGGACAATCCACCAAAGTCCATACGTTTCTATCTTCGATAGATTTGATTTCTTCCTTGCATGCCTGTTCCCATTTCTTTTGTTCTTCCAAAGGATAATTCTTTACGTCCTTGTAGTGGTACGGAATTCCTTTGAGCGGTTTTGCTGCTTGTTTCATGATGTAATTGAGAATGTAGTGCTTTCCCAGCATCATCATGGTATCGACGTCTTCGTTGGGAACAATGACGTCTTCCATTTCATTCTCGTCTTCATCCATGTTTGGAAGTGGAAGTACAATTGGGGGAGCCTCTGGTTGAGGTTCTGCAGGTGCAGGAATGTCTCTTCCTGATTCGACCATTGGTTCTGACTGAGGAATAGAAGGTACTCCTCATCCTAGAACCGTTCTTGTCCATTCTCGTTCTCTTGCAATTTCTCGTTCTATATCCACTGGGTTTCTATGACCATAGACATTGTCTGGTGTTACAGGTGGATTGCAAATTCGAGGGGGATTGCGACGGTGTGGAGCTGGAACTGCAGGTACAGGTACCTGTGGAATGGGAGTGTTTCGGCCATATCGGTCATCAAAAACACTTCGTCTTCGTGGTAGTCGATCATATTCAGGAACTGAAGGTCCAGGCTGTCTCTCCCTTTCAGGAGGTACCCAACTTTGGGTTCGTCTATTAAAGACATAGCCAAGGTCTTCTTCAGGATGTGAGTTTCCTCCTTGAGGAGCTTGCGCGTCATTGTCAATGACTTCCTCAACAGTAGGTTTAGGAGGGCGTTGGGGTAGACTTTGTGGCTTTGTGGTGTCACTTGAATCATCACCATTTATATGACCTTCACTTGGTTGTAGTGGGTCAATAGGTGGAAAATCCAGATCGTCGGGTGGAGGTTGGTGATCATTTTCATCGTTATTACCTATTGCTTCTTTTCCAGAAGGATGAATTGGTTCAGGTATATCGATTTTCTTTCTTAACTTTTCTTCGGGACAATTTGGGAAGAGATTTTCAACGAATGTGGCTGTTGTTTCCACATATATAGATCTGTTGTTCCGCAGGAAGCGGTAACCCTTTGTTCCTGGTTCATAACCAAGGAATATCATTTCTTCGGCTTTTGGAGTAAGTTTGTCTTTTCGCTTGTCCTTTGGAATATGGACATAAGCTAGACATCCGAATACTCGAAGATAAGATATATCAGGTTTCTTGTTGAATAGGAGTTCAACAGGTGTTTTCCAGTTGATGCGACACATTGGTGTCCTGTTGTAAACATGGACTGCTGTGTCAAGAGCGAAGTTCCAGAGGTTCTTCGGTAGACATGCTGCATGTCGCATTGTTTCTTCTTTCTCAAGTAAGGTCCGATTGAACCTTTCTGCGCGACCATTTTGTTGTGGATGATCTGATACGGAGAGTTGCTGTTCTACCCCTTTAGAGGTGAGGAAGGTTTTAAATATGGTTGCCATAAATTCTCCTCCTCGATCGGAGTGTACTCGGAGTAATGAATGACCAGTTTGCTTCTCAGCCCAGGTTACCCAGGTAGAGAATGCGGTGGCGGTGTCCGACTTCAACTGCAAGAGGCAAACGGTTCCATATCCAGAGTAGTCATCAATGATCATGAGACAGTACTTGTGTCGATAGTACGACAAAACGGGAAACTCGACCAGGTCGCAGTGTACCATTTCAAGTATCTTGTCTGCTCGTTTTTCAGAAGATGGAAAAGACCTAGAAGGCATTTTGCCAATCTGACAGTCAGGACAGAGTGGTGTCTTCGTAGGTATATCCAGTTTCTCAATACCATCGGTAGCGCGAGTAGTATGCCGCATAGTTTGAGGGTTAGGATGACCTAGACGACTATGCCATAGATCATAAGATTTGTTATGGTTGCACATTGCACCGTTGAGAGGGATTTAATGTCCAAATCCATGAGAAGTCCAAGAGCTCCAGTCTGATGTATCGGTTTCCCATGGAACCAATGGAGATTGTTTCTTGGAATTAACCTAGTCCCTTCCAAGAAGACTTCATTTCGTGAATCAAAGACACAAGTTATCTTCGTGTCAGCGTATAGTTTCATTTTGAGCTTCGAGGTAAGCCATTGAAGCAAACATATACGTCTATCTCCAGATGGAGAATAGTATACGTGTCGAAGATATATTTGTTTTTGAACATTGCCGACTTTGGCCTTGAAGGCAACTGTTCCTATGCCTAAAAACTGAATAACTTCAGCGCCAGCAGTACCCACATTGACTGGTTTTGGTAATTTCCTGTAGGTCAAGAAATCCGCAAGAAATGGCATGGAATGATCGGTTGCACTGGAATCCATGAGCCATAGACCGTCTAAATGTTTGTGCTTGGGGCAGTGTGATTCGGTTTTTTGTCCTGAATGATTAGATGATAAGCAAGGACACCTGTTGTCACTCTCCTTAGAGGTGCACAAGGTATAACAGTCAAAGCTTTCATCGTTATATTGGTCACAAACAAAACCGTCATCCTGATACTTTATGGTCCCATCATCAGGAGTCCGTGGTCTCGTAGCTAGTCTACGTGCGTATTCCTCATCATCCCTTTTCCTTTTTGCCAGATCATTACGCACAGAACGTAATGTTGACTCTGTAGCAATTTGGGATGGAGTGAGCACGGACCAGCCTGTCTCAGGAATGTTAGAGACGGACCCAGCATCGGATTCATCGTCTGAGTCTCCTTGGAGCTCGACGATCTGAGCGGTTTGTTCCGCAGCGTTTTGACGCTGCTTGCCTTTTCCCTTGTAAGGCTTTCCTTTTCCTTTCTTTCCTCCTCCTTTTCCTTTTCCACCACCCTGATTCTTTGGCAGGAATGTGGAAGGGCCAGCAGCGGTGTTAGGAGTGAACGTCTTTTTGTAGTCATCGCGGTGATCTGCGGTACTATGACGTCCAGAACACTTCTTGCATCTAGGGCGAGAAGGTCCTGCCTGTGCGTTTTGCTCCTTCCGTTCCTTTAGGTTTGGCATAATAGACTTTCCAGATTTTCTGGACCATTCTTCCATTATTTTAGGAAGAACCGAGTCGAATGTCAACTGTTGAACACCAGCGGCGATTTGAGCAGCTGTGGGATTGACATGTAAGGTGGCCAGAAGTGTGGAAGCGAATCCTTGCCAGTCGTTTGGTAAGGCGCCAAGTAATAACATCGCTTGAGCGGAATTAGGGAGTGTTAGGCCATTAGAGGCCAAGTAACCGATCGTGGATTGCATTTGACTAACCGCCGGAGCGGGGTCTTGGTTCCCTTGAATAGTCATCCGAGTAAGATGTTTGAACTCAACAAAGACACCGGCAGCGCCAGGAGTCCTGTAAGACGTGTTGAGTTGTGTCCACGCATTGTGTGGATCATTTACGGTCATCAGATTCTGTCTGATGAGTGCGGATGTATAGTACGTGATCGTACCAAGGGCCTTGTCCCAATTGGTTTCATAAGTCGCCTGTTGATCGGCGGTTGCACCTCCTTGTCCAGCAACGACAGCAGCGACTTGAGTATTGGCATAGCGCCAGACTCCCATGACCTGTAAAAGTGACTTCATGGCAGACTTCCACTCCAAGTAGTTGGAGGCGCCAGTGAGAACGGGTGTGGTCTTCTTCATATCTCCAGTGTTTCCAGACATAATGATTCTGATACATTCAAAAATCAAAGAGATTTAGTAAAATCAGTTCTGGTACATCGGGAGAAATAGAAGCGGGAAGAAAGATTTCTTCTTCATCAGAAGATGAAGAAGTTTCAGACGTTGTATCCTCTTCTGTTGAAGATGAGGCATCCGAGGAATCTGTAGGTATCGTAAAGGTCGGATACGACCATTGCCTAGGTAAAATGTCAAGGAAAATATCCAAGTCGTAATCAGGACAGTAATGGTAATTGGAGACAACCAAGTTGCCGTCCAAAGACCAGAACTCGTAAGTAAGCATAGACCGTGAAAAAATTTCGTAAGGGGTAAAAAGAACAACCGGAGCCTTATCGTACAAGATGTAAGCAGAGACGGACTTAAGAAGCCCACTATCAGATTTTAAAAGTGGTCTACCCTTTCCAGAATAGGGAATAGGGTGCCAGTAGGGACTTGGGAAGCACCTAATCAAGGGCTCCTCCAGGAATCCCGGAATCTGATTGTTCTGCATCAACATCAATAGCTTCATCACCTTCTCGTCCAGCCTCGTGCCTGTCGTGCAGGAGTGCGAGATCGTCGCATCAATCCTGACTAGATGGCCAGTGGGGCTGGAGTCCATGGAACGAAAACGCTCCATTTTGGTAGTCCGCCATATCGAGACGGATGAGAGTGGTGTGAGCCACCCAGAGATCCCTACTCTCCTCAAAGAGGAGACCGGGTCGCTCCATGCACGCGGGTATCGAGTACTGAGCTCGTCACGTTCTTTGCTTCCAGGTATACCGGAAGTTGACTTCGAGCCAGTCGTGCCAGTCCCGAAGAGTCGGGATAGCTCCGGAAAATCGGTGCGCAGCGTAGAGAGGATGCCGCCATCTGCTGGCTGGCTGGTAGATCTCTGGGGCTGCGT
>Ga0307518_10002727_pt1 | contig 12810 bp, 9 predicted proteins | sample 25_EM_MG_FD_203889 | JGI IMG/M metagenome (GOLD analysis project Ga0307518, IMG submission 203889) | Populus trichocarpa ectomycorrhiza microbial communities from riparian zone in the Pacific Northwest, United States - 25_EM | ecosystem: Host-associated > Plants > Roots > Unclassified | place...
TTCCAAGATGGGCGGGGGTTTCGGAGGAGGCGGGCTTGGCGCCGGAGGAGCTCTTCGACTTGTCGGAGCTCTTGTTCTTGTTGTCCTTCTCCTTGGTTTTACCCTTGGAGTCGGAGGAGGCGGAGGAGTTGCCTTTGGAGGCGGAGTTGGACGAGGAGGAAGTGGAGGTCTTGGTTTGGCGCGCAACTTCAGATTTGCGCTCCCAGTACCTGGCGTCGATGGTCTGCGCGAGAGTGCGGTAACCATCGAGGGTGCGGGGCTTGCCAACGCGGGAAATTTCGTCCTTGATGCGGTCGGGGAGACCGCTGTAAAAGATGTGGCGGAGAGCGCCATCGCCGTAGCCGCGGACTTGGCCAGCGAGGCGGTTGAACTCAACCACGTACTTGTTTATTTTCTGTCCTTCCTTCATGGACAGGTTATCCAACTGGTGTTCGGCATCTCCGACGGGGTCGTGCGGACCGAAGTTGGATTTCAGCTCGGAGACGAACTGGGCGTAGTTGTCCATCCATAGCGGACGGGCGCGGGGATTGGCGGAGTTGAGTAGGTCCGGTTCGAACCACTCGAGGGCCATGCCCTTTAGGTAGGACTGCGCGAAGGTGACCCTAGCGCGGTCGGAGGCGAAAGCCTTGGGGCGATCCTGAAAGTTCAGTTCGCACTGAACAAGGAATGCGCGGAGCTTGCGCGGATCAGTTCCGTCGAACGTGTCAGGTTCGCGGACTTTGGTGCGACCGGAAGAGGAGTCGCGATCGGCAGATGCCGTAGCGACCTTGGTCAGCGCCTGGACCGCTTGTGCGAATAGGAGCAGCGGGTCCGGAGTCGGAGTCGAAGCGGAAGGGATAGGGGAGTCTGGTAGCGGAACATCTGGTGGGTTGGGAGAAGGCGGGTTGCTATCTCCGCCGCCACCACCATCGCCACCAGGGTAGCCGTCGCCGTAGATGTCCAAGGCGTTGTCGAAACGACGCGTGGAGTAAACTCCAGACTCGTTGGGGCGGCGCGGAGCGGGCGTTGGAGTAGTGGGATCGGGGGTGGGAGCCCCAGGCGGAGTATTTCTGTTAGAGAAGGAGAGGAATTCCCCTTCTTCAGCTAGATCATTTCTGGAGGTTGAAGGCGCATTCAGCGCCTCCTGGCGCTCTTCGAGCGCACGAGACTGAGCACGAGTTGTGATTATTGAGCGACTAGTCATGGTTGGGAGTTAATTAGCAGGCGTGCAAGAGTGAGTTCGAATATACTGTCAGAACCGGTTCCTCCGACGAACTCCGACACGAGCGGAGTTAAGTACGAAGGGTTGTCGACGACAGGCGGAGGAGATGCGGAAGTGTTTGAGGACTTGGCTTCAGCGTATGTGCTGCGCCCTTGCGATACCTGCGTCCTCTTATTTCAGAGGACTTAAGGACAGAGTGACGGAGGTCCGACGAAGGTCGGAGTTGCCAGAAGGCAGGGGAGACAGAGGAGAACAGAGGGGAGTTCGCAGGAAGTATTCAAGATGATATTCGAACTGAGGGACAATCCCCTCAGCGTGCGGAGTACTTATAGTTTACATCGGATATGTATAGTAACCAAGAAGCGGAGGAGAGACATAGCGGAGAGGTAGCTAAGAGTCTGCGGATGACAAATGGATGAGTAACATACACGGAATGGAGATCAGTGATAAGCGTAACAGATCAAAAGGTTAACGGAACACAACTATGAGTAATCAGATCTAATCTAAAACGGGAACAAGGGAAGCAGGAACGGAAGCAGAACGGAAGCATACAATAACCGGAGGTGTAAGTGCGGAACTATTTACTAAAAGGAGACAGAGCGTCAACTGTCGGAGCGGAGATGGATACGTAGTGTCGGAGGTGTCCGATTGCGATCGGACTTGAGTCTACAACAGTCTAGAGGCCTTGCGGAGTCACAAGGTGTCACGCGGTCGTGAAACGAATCACCTTCCCGCCTTTTTGAGCGCTGTCGGCTCACAAATTCAATGCACAGCACTCAGTGCCAACACAAGACCTGACGCGTCAGATGATATGCGGCACTTATCACCCTCTGCCGCGATCCGCAAATCTGCTATGCTCGCTCCTAGTCCAAAGGTTACACGTCCTTTCAATGCTACAGGCTCTGTTCATCAACTCAGCGCAGACATGAAACCTGATGTGTCGGACGATGTGAGGCACTCGTCGTCATCTTCTGTGATTGAAAAGTCTACTGTACTCACACCAAGTGCAAAGAATATGCATCCCCCCAGCACTCCCACTTCTGTTCATCAACGCACTGTTCACCAACGTCGTCCTGCGGATGCATTTCTATATATGGCTAACGAGAAATTGGCGGAACCAATTCCGCCTGTCGTCCCTCCCGACCTGCTGGCCCTGCATTCCCCTTTGATTAGTCTGGGACCAAACACCGATGCCGTACTTGATCGTTTTAGTCTGGGAGATGAGTTACTCCCTCGCTTGCATATATTGGTCAAGACAGTACGCAGCAGCCGTTGGGAGGCTGTTCTGAGGGTCGCGCTGTGGAATTTGACATACGAGCAGGCATCCAATTTATCTAACGCACTTTTCGTGGATCTCAAAGTGACTCCGGGACTTTCTATTACAATGGTATGTTTCCCCTTCACTCCTACAGATCTCCAGTTAGATCTAATTAATCTATGTTATAGAAACCAACGCTCCCGATCTTAAGGGTTCTACTCCGGTTGTTTAACGTTCTGCTCAAGATTCTTGGTATCGCGACCCTGTTGCGCATTCTTTACTTTCTAGTGCTTATGATCATTGTGTAATAGAATTGGCACTCAACCTTACTCAAATTGGTTGTGTCTAGGTCCTGAATATATCATATTTTATTGTCACCCCTTCATCCTCGGCTGTTAAATACTGCCGTGCACTGGAGAGAGGGCTTGACTCACTCGTCCCCCCATGGTCTTGTTGGAGATAAACAGAACTGTTGTGGTTTGTTTACTACTTACATAAGCATGCATCGCACTAGAGTAGAGTTCCTAGTACCATAGTCCCTCAGTAGCTTGCCAGACTACTGAGGGTGAGTACCATCTACTAACCACCACATACACTTACTGATACCTTGTAGTTATCCTACAGGTACATACTAATATATAGTAGCTTGCCAGACTACTGAGGTTACCTACAGATCTCCTTCTCCCTTCTCTTCAGGCTAGACCTTCCCTGTGCAGTATCGGGAGGCAATGTCCACAATATGGAGAACGTGGACACAGCACAGTGGGCTCTACACAAATGACAATGAAGTCTTAACTCACTTGAGTAGAAGGTTCAAACTTGGAGCAGAGTAACCGAAGGTGGTTTGATAGTTCTTGGATAGAACAGAGAGTAAATCGTAAGAAGGAAAAACTCTACAGCACTCCAAGTAGCGTAAGGGTATTTATACGTCTGAGCTGCGCACAGACCATGTAAAGTAGAGTGTTTCCTAAGAGTCCATAAACGGACGGTAGATAAGTACCTTCCTAACATAGTAGTTCTGTGGAAGCTCGTAGAACCTCGAAGAAGTCCACAGTGAGTCATACATGAGATAAAAGATAAGAAACGGTCTAGATCGACCCATAAGAACATTCCAGAAGGAACGTTATCTCCTTATCATGACTTCGTCATAGATAAGAGATATGACTCCGGTTAGTCGGTACTCTCTGATAACCGGTCATGTGACTTAGACAATCACATGGAAGAGAAAGAGTCCAGACACATCACGTGTCAAGGCTCCTGAGAAGTCACGTGCTAGTGATGACTAAGCACTTACTTTCTCAACATGCAGACCACCACCTTTCTATAGGTTATGAGCCCTGGCTCTGCCTAGCCAGGAGGAAAGGAAGTACCAGGAGAAAAGGAACCCACTGGAAAAACAAGTGAAATGGTCAAAATTCCCAAGCTCGAAGAAGACGGCCAAAATTGGAAAATTTACCACGCGAAATATTTCAAGGTCGCAGCCACCGAAAACTTACTGAGCATTGTAGCTGGCTGGGAATCGGACGATGGAAGCAAAGACTGGGACCATCGGAACAGGGTGGCTCGTATGCTACTCTATATCACACTCCCACCTCTACTCAGATCTCATATCCGACTCTTGGAGAACGCACGAGAAGTTTTCCGGTACCTTGCATTCTATTTTCGCGACTGTGAACCAATTGTGGACCCCCGTGCAAAGAAACTCGCGACCTGCGCAAATGAGGACAAACGTTATCCGTCAGCAGAAAACCCTACCAGCGAGAACGCAGCCACAGAGAGGCTTGCGAACGCAAAACGGGACGAAGAAGACCTACCTTGTACCAGAGACCTCACTCGAGGCACCAAAGACGTCAACGACAGAAATGTCGGACACGAAGACCCGCGCACAAGCCCAGAGGCTTCGGTGAAGGGCACCAGCGCTGAATGCACAAACGGGACATTAGTCCTACTCACAGGCGAGCCGCACAAGACGCAAAACGTACCACAAAACTCACTGCCGCTGACACCGAGGCTGCCAATTGATGGCAAGCCAGACGAGTGCAAGCAGGAGGCGGCGGAAAGCATTGTGATGGCAGGACGCACAAACGGAACGGTCGGAATGACCGAACCACACGAAACGGTCGCGGACATTGACGGAAAGGCTGCGCCAGGCAGAGAACTGGCGGAGAGGGTCCATGTAGTCGACGAGGGCACCGAAATGGAGCGCGACAGTAAGTCGCGACTCCAACAAACTGAATTTTACTGCAAAGAAGATTGTCAGCGCGACGAAAACGCAAACGCAAACGTACCTTACGCATACGGACTACCGCTTGCAGGGGAGTGGGCAGTATATGCAAGCGGCGAGGACAAGAACTCGGACGCGGATGGTCCAAGCGAGTCGAAAGAGACCGAGGGCACTGCAGGAGTGGAGTCAGAGGGCTGCGAAGGAGTTGCGAGTGAGCGAACGAGCATTGACAAGCTGGAAGCAGTCGTCGAATGTTGCCAGCAATTATGCATGGCGGACGGTAATCCAGGCTGTGGAATTCAGCCTGCAGACGTTCCAAACGAGTCGGACCCACTCGTTACCAGGTCGGTCGAGCCGTATGTCGAGAACGGCAAAACGAGCGTGCGCGTACACCTTCAAGGTGCGAGTTGGTGCACAGACAACACAAACGGCGCTGGACACAGAGTGGACGGGTTGACAGGCGAGATGGATGTGTCGAGAGGCTTGACGGATATGTTGGGCGCGTCGAACAGAGCTGAAACGGCTGGAATTAGCTGTGGCGAGGGTGCAGGGACGTACCTGGGCGTTGGAGGTGCGAAATGCGTCGTGAATGCGACGGATGGCATTGGGAGCCGGACGGACGCGTCGACTGGGCCCACAGACATACCATGCGTTGCAACGCACGCAAATATACCTGCAAATGCGACCCAGATTGTCAGTATACCTTGAAAGAAGGCGAAACCGCCAGACTCACCTTTTGGCACCACGAGAACAGCTCCAGACGAGCCAAACGGCGTCGGAGACCACACAGATGGGTCGAGCAGACGCACGGATGCGCACAGCATTGGAAACGGCAGAGAAACGGCTGAAAACGATAGCAGAAGCGTTAGAAAGCGTCAAACGGAAGCGCAAACGCGAAACTCACCTAAGGCGCACGAAATCGTGACGCCCGAACCTACCAAACGATGGAGAAAGGTTAGCGCAGGTGGTATCCATGTATACATACCGTGGAACGTGCCAGTTGCGGCGATCGCGACCGCAAGACAAAGGATCGTCTTTGGACGACCTGAGATCGGAGACGAGGCGATTGCGCCGAGTGTTGAGGGTGAGATGGCTGGTGGTAGAGGTGATGGACGAGATGGCGACGTGGACGGCACGACTAGCGGCGATGGCGTTGACTTGACGCGAGTCAATACAGCGCAGCTGGCTACAGAGAGTCAGCATACGCGCTCAAGTCGAATACTACGAAGAAATGACTTACCAGTGTCGTCAAGGCCACCCATCCAACGCGAAAGACGTCCGTATGGATCCGTCAGGCGTCGACGGCGACGCGGAAGGCTCAAGATCGAGCGAATAAACGTCAGCCAAACAAAAGAAGTCGAAACGACTCACCTGAGACACGCACACACGACACAGCCACCCGGGAACGCCCCGAATCGAGCCTATGGAGTCTATAGACTCAGGCGTCGACGCGGTCACATCAAGACCACACCTATAAATGTCAGTCGGACGCGAAATGGCGGAAACGCCTACCTTAGATGCGATAACGTGTTGCGGCCAACATGGAGACCTGGAAGATGAATAAAAAGGGTAAATAAACTTACCTTCGAATGCAGGATGCAGGGGGAGCGCCGACACGACAACGGAGACTACAGATGAGTCCTCCGCGCGCTGCAATCAGCACAGACATATGAGGCGCAACATGACTTACCAAATCAGGCAACGATGCGGAAGTCACACAACAAACCTTCGCATTCAAGTATTACTCGTATCAAACGGACACATTCATTTGGAACAACATTTTATTGGATATAGCTAAGTACACTCATTGAATTACTTTACTATCCTTTCTATCCATCACACCACTTCATTTATGGGGGAGTGTTGGAGATAAACAGAACTGTTGTGGTTTGTTTACTACTTACATAAGCATGCATCGCACTAGAGTAGAGTTCACCTTAGGCACAGGTTTTAGGAGGTTCCCACGGTCTTCAGAAGGGGTTTCTTTGTAGGACGAAACCTATCTGAAAGACTCCCTCCCTTGGCGCCATTCCCACCAAGTTCCTGATATAGCTGGCGCGCTTTCAGACCCTCTTTTGCCACCCTCCCAGCGGGTTATCACGATCACGCCTGGATCCTCCGTCATCCATCGTGCAAGGGTCGTCAAAGGCTCTTCTGAGGTCACTAACTGTTATGTGCAGATTTCAGCATCACACCTGGCTCTTTACACTTCACCAGAGGAGGCTCTCGGGAGGTTATGTATTTCTAAGTAGCTCGTATTCAATACAGCCCAGAGTGACAATATATGTAACAGGTCTGCTTTAATGACGAGATATAAAACAGAGATGAAGATGTGGCTATTGCTGTTGAAGCAGGTGCACCGGGGTATGAATAATGACAACAGGATGGATCACAGACGGCTTCGTCTGGACACAAATGTCAAAATAAACGGTCACTGTTGAAATGACAATTTTTGGGATATTAGTACCAACAAAGATGGAATGGAGACATGCTCAAATTAGTCCCTTACGTGCAACTGGTGTCTGTGGTATCACCAGCTGGCAGGTCGGATGATTCTGATATGACTTCTAAGTGGGTGACAGTCCCCCCTGCAGAACGTTTGGTACTTTCTTGACTTGGGCCCACCGCCGCGGCGTTGGATGACATCGGGTCGTAAAGGTGGGCGTGTTGATAGGCAGGCGACTCACGGTCACCATTGGGATTGTCATATTCAGTAGCGTGTGGGCCATGGAAAGGGGGAGGTGCGTTGGCGTAGTGCCCACGTCCCATCACGTTGGGTTGCAGATGTATCGTCGGGTCATTAGCATAACTTGTATACTGACGTGGTGCAAATGGCGGTGGAAGGATGTATTGGGGATGATAGGGGCCATAGCGGACCTCTGCGCCTCTGCCTAAAGGGTCATACCAGCCGGTGTTGATAGCGCCAAGGTGCAACGGAACTCCCTCGTGACCAAACCGAGCATCCCCACTATATATTCTACTGGGGAGCGACATCTCTTGATGGCGAGGTAGAGGTCGGCGTGCTTGACCTAGGTGCAGCTCTCTTAGATGTTCGCCCACAGGAGGATCCAGCATCATCACTTCATCCCCAGAGCATACGCCGATGTGACCTTCTTCAGCAGCCAATAGCCTGCCAGAGGCTGGAGACATGGCCACTGTAGGCTCAGCCATGGATGTGTTAAAATCCAAGGGATATACCCTTCGGCACAGGTTGAATGCTTCCTCTGGGTCAATATTATGGCCTACTCTCCGCACTGCACGTGGTCTCGGTTGCCCGCCCTGGGGGTGAAACTGTGTAGGTAGATCTGCAATTGGGTTAGTCTACGGCGATGACATTGTCTGGTGCGATGACATACATGGTGAAGGGTCATTAAATGCCTTTCCGAGACTTCCTCCACTCTCCGTGGTCCCGACAACAGGCAGGGGGGCCATGACTTCAAGCCGTGCTTGCTGAGATGCATGTACTATAATAAGAGTGTTAGTCCCCCGGCAGGCTACAGCGTGTTGCCGTTCCTTACCTGTTTCACATGGAGTAGCCTCCATCACTACAGCACACAAGGGGGATCAGTTATTATTACGAAGTACTATGGGCTTTCTTACATTCTATGTGACGACGATCCTCTGATAATACACCAGGTACTTGAACATCCTGGGCCCGTTCTTGAGTGTGCTGCAACTGTACCACTATGGAGTGTCACCGCTGGACCAGCAGTGATTGAAACTATACCAACTCACATTTGTCGTGTTGTGGTTCTTTGGAGGGTGCACCTCGACCCTCCTGGCTTTCTAGGGTTGATTCACACATCATTGCTGTCACTCAGGCGCATGTCAGGTTGGCAATAATACACATGTAGCAATGACTTACGTGCATCGTCGCGAAGTTTGCTGCGAGGTCCGCAGCCAGGCATGTTGGTTACTTGAGCCTCCTGAGGTTGTGATGATAGAGCGCATTCGGACTGCATTTCTAAGGGCAGGCTATTAGATTGTAAATATGTCGAGACTTATGGTAACCTACCTTTGCAGCATGGCGCTTGGTATTGTGCACCTGGTTCTTTGTTGCCAGCTGGCTCTTGGGCAGCAACAGGCATGCAGGCCGGTTGAGCCTCCTGGGGTTGTGATGATAGAGTGCGCTGGGATTGAATTTCTAAGGACAGGCTATTAGATTGTAAATAGGTTGAGACTTGTGACACTTACCTTCTCTGTGACACGGCACTTGGTACGGCACGCCTGATTCTTGGTTTCCAGCAGGCTCTTGGGCAGGAGTAGGCATGCTCGCTAGTTGACCTTGTTGTGTACTTACGTCTGACATACAAGCGGCAATTACTCACGACTCTGTTCATAGAAAGCCATGTTGGATGGTGGAACCTCCTCGGATTGAGGCGAAAGGGCGCATTGGGATTGCATTGCTAAGGACAGGCAATCAGATTGTATACGTGTCGAGACTTGTGATAACTTACATTCGTGGTGGCAGGGTGCTTGGTATCGTGTGTCTGGTACTTGATTGCCAGAAGGCTCGTGGGTAAGGGAAGGCATGCTCGCTAGTCGATCTCCCTGGTGCTGTGGAGGAGACTGCGATTGCCCCGCTGAGGATCATACATTAGGTTGTTGAGTAGAACATACAAGTAAACGATGACTTACATCACTCGTCACAGAGCTCTTTGGTTGGTAATGGATGTTTGATGGGTCCTCTGGTCGTTTGAGCATTCCGCTGTGTGCCAGGTCTGACATCTTGAACAGTGGATCGTGATTCGCGATCCTCGGGAGGGGATCCTTCTTCATCAGATGACTCAAAGTTGGGCGGCGAAATGACCCGAAGTCTTTTCTTCTTGACTGATCTCGCCTGTAATGATGGTTTCACTGCCTTGAGATTGGACGGTTGCATTGTATCTAGTGAGGACGCCACCCTTTTTGCTGGACGTGAGGACTGTTGGGACTTTGCTTTGCGTTTGCGGATAGGCGGGTCTTGCTTATCCTCGCAAACAAAAGGCTCAGCGGAGTCATCCACAACCATGAGTTTGCTGCTGACATTTGTTCCTTCAGATGCAGAGGAGTCCCTGACCACAATAACACTAGGAGCCCTTTTGCTTGTGTTCCTTGCAGCCATGGTAAGAACCACCTCTACTTTCTTATGGCCACGCATAGCTTTCGGGATCCCTTTTAGCAGCGATGGGTCCCGTCCTTTGACTATATTATCCACAGATTTTGACATTGCCTTCTGCGACTTGGAACATTGTGCCGCTGGAGCGGGTGATGGTGACAGGCTTGAAAGGTCGTCGTCGTCGCTATCTTGGGCCATCATCTTGTTAGTAGCCTTTCCACCGCCTATCTGCCTCTTAATTCGTGTCATGGCTGGATTAACAAGGCGCACTGGGCCTTCATAGTCAACCTTGCCATTGTAAAAAATTCTCTTCGCCTTTGATGATGCTGAATCGTGTAACGGCGGGGCACCAATGATGACAGGCTTTTTGGAAGCCAGGAGGTCCGCTGGTTGTAGATTAGCTTCTTTGGTCACCATAACACGATAACATTCCCTTACATTTGCTGTTTGGTTCAAACTTAAAATGCAGCCTATGAGGTCCAATATCTCGTAGCGCCGCAATCACCTGCATGCATTCCAGTATAGTAAGGTCCGAGATTCCTTTGGGCTTGGTACATGACAAGCACTCTTGACCAGGAAACAACACTGCATTCGGCCAGTTTACACAGACGAGCGCATGCTGGCTGAGTTTCTGTGGAAGTTGCTTCCAGGGAAACAGTTTCCCAGAGGCCCATGATTGACCGTGGCTCTCTAAAACTTCGTCAGTGCCACATCAGCTGCATAAAGTAATGTAGTGAACCAAGCAGTGAACTGAGAAGCTTCTTCACTAAATTGTGGTCCTCGCGTTCATCGCTCCCATTGTCCGGCACCAAGTCATCGTGATCAGACGTTAAGTCAACAACGCTCTGCCCCCTGTCGGGTTCCTTTCCCTTCCCTTTTCCTTTCCTGTCTGACTTGTCTGTGTGCAACACCTCTGTTACACATGCTAGAGACGACCGGTTACTGACAACAGCGATGAAGTGTGAAAATGGAAAGTAGAACTAAGCGACACTTACTATATGTGAGCCTTGAAGTGGCCTATGATTGCATCGTCGTCAGTACGACAGCGCTCCATGAAAAACTGTGCATGGTCAAATAGCTATGAGTCAATTATAAGGTTAATATGTGTGAACCTACATCCTGTGCGCCGGGTGTAGTGTACACATATCCTAGGGAGGCATCTTGGTTGACGATACTGCCTGCCATTACAAGGGCTGCTTCGATACCATGCACTTTCGACAGAGCTGTCATCTACATAATAATTAGAAGTGTTCATAGCACTGTAATATAGACACTTACCGACTGGGTGAATCGCTTGACAGATTTGTGGAACAACTGCTGCCGTTGGGCAACAGTCTTCCCCGTTTCAGTATACTGTGCGCTTTCCTCATATTTGTTGAGTATCTCTTGCCATGTATCAGGGTATTGCTTTTTGAACAGATTGTAGCACTTTTTGCGGACCGTGACTGCTGTAATTTAATTAGAATAGGGTGATTTGTCCAATGTGCCCTTACATGGTGTACTATCGACAGAGCCAGTGAATTCTCCGGTCTTCCGGAGGCGTGCTAGTTCTTGTTCTGTGTAGTGGGTAAAGTACTTAGAGTAACTGTTCCAGTCGTTTGTAGGGTTCGAACGGGTATGTTGCTTGAGGAAGCGATCAATAATCTGCTGAGGTGGCTGTCCAGAACGTGCTGCAAGGTCAGTAAGGTATGCATTAATATGGTCCAGACCCTCCTGTATCATGTCTAGAATGGCCTCCGAGGGTCTTCCTACCACGAAGTTACTGTCATCGAACATCTCGTCAGGATCGATGTTGTCACCATTGAAGTGCAGATCCTGAATTGAAGTGAGCGTGCCGTCACCCTGTGGAGTGGGGCCATTCGAACTGTCGCGTTCAAAACCCAGCTGGTCCAGTTCCAAAGCAGGCGCAAGCCCAGCACTGAAAAGTCTCGAAGGGGCTGTGGACTTAGATTCTCGTAAGGTAACCTTGGCTTCAGTCGATGATGATGCTAGTGAAGTGATACAATTCGAAGTGTCAGTATGTGATTTCGTCTGTAGAGGAGATTTGGGCAAATCAGACAACCTACCTGCTATGCTAGTGGTTTGGCAAGCTGGCACATTTCCATCAGTAAATAGGTCCTCTGGTGGCAGTTGGACAGCGCTTGCAGCTATACTAGCCGCTTGGATGGTCTGAGTATCGATGGAAGTAGGCAATAGGGTCTCCGGTGGCACATGGACAGTGCCGCATGCGGTGCCTATAATACAGGAAATCAATCCCCCCTGTAAATCCACAAAACGTTGAGATATACCAAGTGTCAATTTGCTTGAGGATATCTCAATCATCCCTGTATCAATGGGACTGCGCTGATCATCACCACATTCAACCGAGAACCTCTGTTCACAACCAAGGGCCTTCCCCTTCAGTGTTGGTGAACATGGAGAGCCTGATTGAAGGCACGCAATCAGAAAACCAGTAATAATGAGTAGGGAAACATAATCATACCACTGGCTGCAGGACTGTATCTCGGAGGCGTTGGAAAACGATTTACCGGTGTGACGCCTTCCGTGATTGGAAATAATTCTGATGCTGTGCGCCTAAGTGAGGGAAGAGGTCAGAACAACCAACAACCAACACCAAATGACAACAAAAAGCGAGTGGTGGTATTCCTCTGCGGTTCTGGTAGATGATCTCCACAGGGGGATGTGCTGCAAGCCTTCAGGTAAGGTGCAGGAGGGAAGGGAAGGGCTTCTGATGGGGAAGGAATGCGATTGATGATGGTATTGACTCCTCTTCAGCCTACCACAGTGGTTAGGAAGAGTCCTGGGGTTGAGCAGTGATGATAGATTGACAATAGGGGTGTAATAGCAGTGATGGGACAGAGGGGAAGCAAGGGGACAGTTCCTGCTTCAAGAATGCGATGGTCAGTGATGGGATGGAGTGGATTGATGAGCTAGACTGCGCTTGAGCCTAGAGAACTGATCAGATATCAAGTATATCTGACAAACAACAATAATGGAGCTTTAGGCCAGCACTGAGTGACCTACAAGTC
>Ga0307518_10002729_pt1 | contig 12807 bp, 7 predicted proteins | sample 25_EM_MG_FD_203889 | JGI IMG/M metagenome (GOLD analysis project Ga0307518, IMG submission 203889) | Populus trichocarpa ectomycorrhiza microbial communities from riparian zone in the Pacific Northwest, United States - 25_EM | ecosystem: Host-associated > Plants > Roots > Unclassified | place...
ACACTTGTAGATGAGATCAGAGCTGCTGGTTATGTTCCCGACACCAATTCAATCCATGACGTGGAAGATGATGTTAAGGTGCAGTTGCTGAATACTCATAGTGAGAAGTTGGCAATTGCCTTTGGGCTGCTAAATACGAGCACAGGCACTCCCATACACATCAGGAAAAATCTACGAGTCTGCGGCGATTGTCATAATGCAACAAAATATATTTCACTTGTCACCGGGAGGGAAATTATAGTTCGTGATATGCATAGATTTCACCTTTTCAAGGATGGAGTCTGTTCTTGTGGAGATTATTGGTAAATTTGAGCTGTTGTAGAAGCAGTCTTTTGAGATCATAATGGATGATTTCTTGCAGGAATGCAAATAGTCGGGTGTGGGAATGGTCACAAATTAGCCTCGTTCGCGGAGGGCCTTTTTTTCTTAAAAAACTGAGCCTCTCTTAGCCAGTTCATGACCCTAGAAGTAAACCCACTTAAATGAAGTTCAACGCATTGGATGTAGGGCTGGGTTTGAAGTTTGAACCTACCTCTCTTTTGATTATTCTTTAGAAATACTTGTTCTCAGCATGAAAATACAATAACTCTGACATTCAATAATAAATATATATATTGAATTAATATTTTGATCAACACAGGTTTTTCGAAGGCTACTTCCCATCTATGATACCACCAGACAGCATGGCTATGAAATTTCTAATCCCTTGCAAATACTTACTATTTTTCTTTTAATCATGAGATAATCACATCTATAACAAAACAGAAGGGGCTTCAAACAATTTTTTTTACTAGAACTCAGATTCACGTTAATTGCGATGGTAAAACAACGATTTCGCTTCTTATGACATACAAATTTGGCCTCATAGATGGAGGTAGTTGGGTCTTTTATTATTATTTGAGCATTAAAAATATGAAGTTGCCTTTAGAACAATATATTTTTTTTTTTTTGCCTTTTCAACTTCAAATGTATAGTTAAATTACTGAAATGCTCTTAGATAAAAAAAACAATAGAGGTCAAGGGTCATTTTAATTTTTAACCCTTTTATTATTATTATTGTTAGATGAGATGAAAGGGCAGATTTACATTTTAATATTTAATAAATATTTAAAAAAAAGCTGATGTGTAAAGAGTTGTCGTGGTATTTAAGCGTGGTATTTAAGCATTGTATGCATTGCTACCTGATGACCAAACGATGGTTTTCAGAGCAATGTTTAAATTCTCTAAAGGCTTCTGTGTCTAGATGAAACCTATCTTGAATGGATCTCTGATTTGGTATTGAAAATTCTCTTTATTTTTTCTCTCTTTTCTTCTCAGTTTTCATACTTTGACTTTTTAAATTTTTAGAGTTGCTTCTCGATTTGTTTTGCTTTTAAATTTAATCCATGTTTTTTTGGTTTTTAATTTTTATCTTTAGTTTTTTTATAAAATTTTAATTTTTTTCAATTTTATCATTCAATCTCAATTTGTCATGTGTTGTATTTTCCACTTTGATTTTTTTTTCTTAACCCTTTTGTGTATTTTTTTTTGTTTTTAATTTTATCCATCAATTCAAGTTTATAGTGTATTATTTTTTTTCAATTTCATTCTTATTCTTTTGATATTTTATCATTTTTGTTAAAATTTTCTTTTCTTTTCGATTTCAATCTTCAATAAAAATTTTTTTGTTGCATCTAATTTATTTTTTATTTTGATTTTTATTCTCATTCTTCTAATTGCTATTTTTTTTTTATCTTTTTGTATTTTCTCCAATTTCATCATTTAACGCTTAATTTACTAGAGATTGTGTTTTGTGATTTTTCTATATATGGTACTTTCAACCTAATAACCAAACTTTACATGTTTGAAAAGTTAACATAGATCGATATTTTTTAGCTTTTTTTATTTTATCCCTCAACATTATTTTAAAAAAAAGATTTTGTGGTTTTTTTATATTTTTTTTCTATTAAATTATTCTAATATCATGCATGACCTATAGGTTTTGCATTAATCCATATTAACTCACCCTTTATTATTTAAATTTTATATCTATTATACCTGGAGTTGTTTCGAGCCAGATTTTTGTATCCAATTCCATACCTTCAAAGATTATTTTTTTATTCAAGATTTTATCGGTCATTTTTTTTTTTTATCTTCTACAACTCATTAGACCGGGTCACAGCTATAACCTGGTTGTTGGTTTTAATCGCCCTTGCATCACCTATACGGGAAAAAAAAATTACTAACCAGCAGCTTAGCACAGAAGTATACTCCTATAATATGATTTTGGCAGCTTGCCACCTCAGCTTGCCACAGGACGAAGCACCCAACATGAAGTCAAGTTCCATAGAAAATGGGCAAACATAGTGCATAATAAAATGATCAACATGCTTTGTCACTGACGTCTTAGAATAATAGTGAAAGCAAAGATGAAACAATCGAGGCTGCAACGTTAATACATTTCGTGGCAACGAATTAACACATTGGATTCCATAATTCGGGGCAAAGTTGAGTATTACAACAGCTATATTCAAAATTGAAAGCACAAATAGCAGCACCTAACCTCTGAAGAAGGGTAACGCAAGGAGTGATGATTTTGCACCTGCTGATCTAGCTTCATTCCAGAAGGGGACACAGAGAGACTGGTTAGTTTCTCTATAGTACCAGCTTCTAGCTCTAACTTTTCACCCTGAGATCATCTAGTATCTGTACATTCACCTCCCAATATCAATTAAGGTTTAATGTGTAAACATCCATCAATCTACAACTTTGTGAATATATACCCAAAGTAAAGAGTCCTGAGTTTGGGTGCCACAGTCACTTCCACCACCAAAACTGTCGAAATAGATATATCTTTCTCATTCGGGTATCGTATGTCATGAAGGCTCTGGCTTTAATGGGGTCAGCATTCAAATACTCAAAAGCATACATTTGTTTGGCCTCATCCAACCCATCAATCTCCATCACAGCTTGTAATAATTCTGAGGCATTGATAGTAATTTTGCTTAGCTCCATTGCATCAGCTAATCTACGAAGACTTGATGCCACAGCTGACATTGCATCCTGAAGGGTCTCCGAACCGTGAGCCTTTGGGAGTGGTCTGACAGGCTGGATCAGAGGATCTTGATTGCCATCTGGCATATATTCTGGTTGTTCGGAATATGAGTCTGTTCCATCAGTCTCACTTGCATCTTCCGAACTTGGCGAGAGGAGTGAAGCAGAATCTTCTGCAAAGTTCCTTGTTGGATGGCCTCCATCCTTTACCTTAGCCCAACGACTAGGGGCTTGATAATTTCCGCAAACAATTTTTAGTTCATTGTACATGTCAATCTGCTTTCCTCGAATTCCTTTTGCATCAGGATGTGCCTATTCCACAGATTTTCAATCCAAATATTGTCAAGAAAAATATGACAAATCCAAAAGAAAAGTATATTGCTCGGAAAATTATGCAAGACTTACCGCAATGTATCTCTTCCAAAGATCATCACTTTCACACTCAATCATCTTTGTGCTAGGATTCCACCTGAAACCATCTTGACTTAGCATATCCCTAATAACCTTGTACCTTTTCTTAATGGTCTTAAGACGATTAATGACCTTCTGATTGTTCAAGTTTAAATTAAAACGGGAGTTCACAGCAATGCAAGCAGCAGTGTATGCATTCTCATTAAAGCATTTGTCTATCTTGTTTCCATTTCTAGCCTGAATAGCAAGAGCTTCAATTAGACATTTGTCCATTGCAATCGACCAAACAACATTTCTTCCTTTATGCTTCATCTCCCTTCTGTGAGCGTGCAAGTCATAGTGGTCCATTTCCTAATACAGGAAAGAGTAGATGACCATATGAAGCAGAATTAAACACACTTTTCAAAGGAAAATAACAACATATCATCCAGAGTGAACAGTAATATATAATGCACTAAAAATTTCTCATCCAACATCCACTACATAAATCATAAAGGGAGCAGGTGATCACAATTATAGCAGAATTCAATGCCAAGTTCAACATTAACATGCATTACATATCTCATTGATGGCAAAAATAGCCATCAATGGTGCCCTGCACAAATGATGTCACCGTCAATCTTACTGTTTCATGCTTTACAAATGTTAAAGAACATCCTAAAGAGACTGACCTGTAAGGTATTCCTATAACTTGAAATATTTAATATAACAAAAGCAAGGTTGAAAATTGAAAAAACAGAAGTTTAACTGCCTTAGCAATTGTCTTTTAAATTACAAAAATTGCAGAGAAAAAATCTCTGATGCAACTTCCAGAGGCACCACATTAGAGAGGCTAAGGAATAGTGCACAAAACAGTACTTGCCATCCTAGAAAATTTGTATGGTTCTACCCCAGGCTTCCATCTGGGAGGGAGCATGTTCTTGGGAAAGGAAACCATATATGTGTGCTTGGAACAACAAATAAAGTTTGCTGTTTTTCTTTTAGAAAAAAAATGACACAGTAAGTTTGTTTAGCTTTGTTTTAACTGCTCCAATCAAAACAGCTCTTGTTAAACAGATATACAACAAATTCATTCCCAGTAGAATACCGTAGGATCCAGGTGGTCCCACATTATCATGCATGTGCCAGATGAATAATTTGTGTCTTTCCAGCTATGTCCCCTCACCAATGCATCCAAATCTTGGCGAGGCCACAGAAACAGAGTGAGAGGCTATGGACAAGCTGGCGAGGTACAAGGTCAAGACAACTTGAGCAACAGGTTCAGTTAAGCACTGAATCTACGATGCCATGCATCTAAATCTCAGTTTCTAAAAGCCAAACATCTAAAAGCCAAACCTAGTAATGCAATGGCATTAAATGCCAAATACAATATCCAGCAGATAAATAAGGAAAGAAACAGCCAAACTGTAAACTGTCAATGGCCTCAAACATAAAATACTATCTCTGAGAAAAATGTTTGGCATTTTTCACCAATCAACATCATAGAAATGTTTGCAGAAATTAAGTTTAAACCCATAAGTTGATTTAAATCGAATCAAACACTTGGTTTTGAACATTACTCTAGTCAACAACTTAGCACTCAACAAGAGATGTGAAACCAATGAAAGTTTCGGTGTTCTTGCCATTTTCTAGTTTGAATCAATCCATTAAAAATTGGACCAGAAAAAATAAAATAAAAGGATTTCAAAAAAAAGCTCACTGATTTCATCTCATATCCAAAATATTGAAAACTGAGCCATCTAATCATCGATTAAATTGGAAAAAAAACTAATTTTACTGAAAAATTCTTTGAGAATTCACTTCCCCAAAAATTTAACCGATTACATTTGTGGGATCCATTAGCAAGGCCCGATCATTCAATGGATGAGATCTTTTGGAGAGTGAACTCAAAAGGAATTTCCAGTAAAATTAACACCATTCATTAACTTGCTAACCATCACGTTTTCAGCTTAAGTAAAACAAATGTTCATTTGATCGTAAAAAGAAATCAATCTCAACACACATCTCCGATCCCCATTTCTATTCCTCTGGAAATCTCATGCTTTAGGAGATTCCACAGTAAATAGCATCATTGCCCCACCCCACTTAGTCAATCATCTCAATCCACTACTCCACAAAAATATCAACAAACCCCACTAAAGGAGACCACACTCAAGCTTGCAACAAACAAATTCATTAGCCCTTTACATGCATAATAAAGTAACTTACTTTATACCTGCATAGATAGATACTTAGATAAATATCTCTACTAAGATTCAAATCAGTCCCTTAAATTTTCAACAGCTTCAGAGCCAAGACAAATCATACAATCACTACCAATCATTAACTTAATGATAAATTACCTCCCAAAATTAAGCTTCATGTTATGATTTTGGTAGCTAATTAGTCAAAATCACCAATCATTAACTGAAACAAAACTTAGATACATATTCATGTATAGAGAGAGAAAAAGAGATAAACCAGTGATCTGTCAGCGATCGGAGGGATCGCCGGAAGAGGAACCGAAGAAGCTGTCAAGATGATGAAAGCGGAGTTCTTAAGGCTGCATTTTGGGAAGATTTGAAGCTAGGGTTAGGGTTTCGTTTCTCGAGAAAAAGCGAAAGGAAAATAAAAATAAAAATAAAAAAACTAATTTTCCCGAGCTGAGGCACTTTCTCGAAAGCCAAACGCGTGTGGAGAAAAGTTGTAATTTTGCTAGGTATGATTTTGTTAGTTGTAGGTGTAGGAAAATCATGTGAAGGTCCTATCATTTGTTGCCACGTATATAAAGTGGAGAGCAAAGCGAAGCTTGCTTGGTAGTGTTATTGCAACGTTCCGCAATTTAAAAAAATCGGATTGATTTGTCGTCTTTACATCATTGGTGTTTTTTTTTTTTTTTATGGAATCATGGACAAAACTGTCTTTTAATTTTTAATTTTTAAGACTTCTTCTCTACCGTAGCTAACGAAATTTAATCCAAGTATTTGTTTTATAGATATTTTTTAGGAAAATGAGATTTTTTTTATTATTTAGTTTTATCAAAAAAATATTTTTTTATAAAATAAATTACTTTTTATATGCTTTTTTTTTTAATGAGGGTATAGAACTTATTATTAAAAATACCTAATTTATTCAATGCTAGGTATAATGAGTATAAAGAATTCAATTTTTTTTTTTTTTATCTAGAGTTTTAGATTTGATTATTTAAGTAAAAGAAGGCCACGAAGACTTTCATGTAACTTAGGTTAATCTAAGCCAAAAGCAGACCCATGTTGCAATATTCTTCTTTGAAATATTTTATGGTGCTCTCAAATCGAAATCCAAATAAAAAACTAGAGTACATGGAGTCATCTTTTTTATCTTCATCAAATTGATAAACTAACTAGTTATTTATAACGGTTAATAAAAATACCAACAAAAAAAAGAAAAAACACATGTGATAAGATTAAAAAAAATACAATGTTAACTATAAATATGATAAAGGATATAGTCATGGTAAGGATTATGATAATAGCATTAATAATAATTGTGATTATTGTTTTTACAATACTAATAATATTAATAGTAACAGTGATGATTATATGATGGTGATTATTGTGATAGTAATAATACTAGTAACGTTGGTTAAATAATAATTATTTTAAATATAATGTGATGATGATTATTATTGTGATGATGATTATTATGGTGATTATATGATGATGTTAAAAAGTTATGTCATAATGATATTAAAATAATGTTTGTATTATTAATAAGATGATGATTGATAGCGATGGTCAACGGTGATAAGATGATTGTGATGGTGTAAGGTTATGACAGGTTATAAAATAATTAGTTCAATAACAAACGGTGGTGATTCAGACAACAATTCTTGTACTAGTTTCTCACTTGACAATTCACATAATACAAACATTAACAACTAATTAATGATTAAAAGAAGTTAAGAGAGTGAGAGAATGGATTATTTCATGGAGGAAGCTTAACGAAAAGCTTTAGTTTTTTTTATGCTCCATGAAAAAGATAACACTTGTAACGATGTTCTTTACCAACCAAATCTTGTATGTCTGCTTGTTTGCAACATCATAGGGTTGATGTTCATTGTTCCTCGAAAGTTTACCCATGATCATGGGCTGGTGACACCATTGTTTGAACCAAAAACTACCCCAAGTGGGTTCTTTAAGATTCCACCATTCTTCCTCCCTTAAGCAAAGCCTTGTGTTAGGAAAAACATTAAACACTTTTTTTTTTCAGAAACTAGATAAAAATCTATTTACGAGTTCTTTCGAAAACAAAAGGGAATAAACCCATTATAACCTGGCTTAAATTAAAGAGCTCAATCAACTAAACAAAGGTCTAGAAGACAAATTAGAACTTACATATTGACAATTAATCTTGAATAAAATGGGCGAGATCATAGTCATTAATTAATTGTTAATTACAAGAGATAAAACACTCTTTTATTTTATCACTAACATGAAAGTGTGGAGCGGTATCGTTGAACCTATGTTTTGATTCAATAACAATTTTAAAGGTATTTAACTAATCAACACACATCATAATCTTAAAAAAATTCAAATAAAAACTATATCTTGAAACATTAGTTTAAAAAAACTATAATTTATAAAAAATTTAAATTAGTTTTTCAAACAACAATCATAAAAACATATAAGCTAGAACCAGCTAAGTTTGGATTGGTATAAGAAATAAAAGTAGAAAAGACTGATGAATCAAAAATTGAAAGTAATCACCAGATACAGATAAATCGAAGAATCCAATCACCTCAGCATCAAAAATATTAATGCTTATTTATGGAATTCCATGACCACTTTTTTGTTATGAATATGACTATATAATTAAGCAATGATCAATGATACGTATATGGCATGCACACTTAGCATCAATGCTTGAATCGGGGACTTTAGGTATCATATAGCTTATGACAATTACCTTACCCTTTTTTGGCAATGCATCGTGGGAATTTTTAAGAATTTTTAAGCATTGATCTTCACTCTAGTCATGAAGAATGTTCTATAACCATAAATTAAAAAAAATAGAAAAACAAAAATAAAAACACTATTAATTATCATTCTTTTTTTTCTCAAATCATTTTAATTAGTACACTGAGTGTTCAAACCAAATAGGTTTGGTTATGTTGGGAACAAGACATAGAAATATTTGGAACTTTCAACACACACTCTCTTTTCTCAACACATTTATATAAAAAAATATATATATTTTAATACAAATAAAGAAAAATGAGTATTAGATTGATCGATTTCAATAACCTCATAATTACTTATCCATGTAGGCTTTTTATAACATGTGATTGTTGATCATTATTTACTAACATTATAAGTGGGCCTTGATCATCTACTAGTTATGGTGCATTTTCTATAGGCTTTTCATTTTTCTCATCATTAAGTTTCTTCTTTTCTATAGCAACTTGTTCCAACTTTTTTTATATGTTTTTTCTCTAAAAAAAAACAATATATTAAAGCTCACTTCTCTTTTCTAGCTCAAAAGGTCTTTTCTTTACCCCTTAAATAGCTTATTGTATCTTCATGCCTTTTATCAATACTGCTCTTCAGTTCTCTCTTCTACATCTCAAAGCCCAATAAGAAGTTTAAATGTTCCTTATAAATCTTGTTGAACCATTCAGAGCATTTTTGCTCCATTTTATTCATGAAATCTTTATGTTTACAACTAAGTGACTTAACATGTTTTTTATGTTGATCTTATATTGCTTTCTTTCCTAGTTTAAGGATATCATGCTCATCTTTGAACAACCTAGAAACAACTTTTTATCTTCTCAACTACACGTTCAACTTCCTTTCTTGGCTTTTTTTTTTCTTTATCAATTAACTCCCATTCGGTTTTAAAATTGCCCTTCTTATTTTTCCCGTTCATATGATAAGCCATCAATAAAGACACATCTTTTTCCTTTTTTATACTATGGCTTGCCAAAAACAAAGTCTAAAAAACATCTTTATTAGTCTTCATAAATTTGGCATTTACTTTTATATTATTTGAGTTTTTAAGCTGGCACTCATATTGATAATGACCAAATATTTTGCAGTGATGACATTAAATACGAGACTTGCAATCTTTATTGTAGTGACCATACTTATGATATTTATGGCATTAAATTTAAGACTCGTCATGTTGATTTAAATCTCCTCCACCTCTATTATTTGTTTTTCTATTTTGTCATTGTCATTAATCAAATCTATTATTTCTTCCACCTTTACCTTTGCTACTTTGACCATGTTGATTATGCTCATTTTTGTTTAAGATTCCTTCCTTGGTCATCATGTTTAACTAATAATACAATGCATCTTCGATGGCTACTGCAAACTTCTTTGAATTCAAACGATGTTCATACATACGCTGCTAATGAATCTTGTAATTCATCAATTGACATCTCACTCAAATATTTTGATTTTTTAATAGCTGCTACCACATAATCAAAACAAATTGTTATGTTTTAAAGAATTTTCTTCATAACTAGGAGATTTGTTACCTTTTCTCCCTTTAAGATAAAAAACAATAGCTTTAATTTTCTTGAAGTAACAACCCTCAAATAATGAGCCCTAAATTAATCAACATTGCATACCCTTGAGTGATTTCTTGCATCAAGTTAAATCCCTCGAGTAGTTAACCATTGGTTCAGTACATGACAACAATAGAAAACAAATTGAACCACCAACAAGTTTCTTCATAACAATAGTTGCACATATCATGCTCCATTAATCCTTTTTAATTTATCAAGTCAATGGCAAAAAAAAGAAAGAAAGAAATAGCCAGCAACAAATTCTAACAAGTTACACGAGCAAATCAATCTAGATCAGCAACTTCACATGTTCTAGATCAATCCAGTAACTTCGTAAATTGTTGGAAACACTAAATCCAAGCTTTGATACCAATTGTTAGAAATAAAATACATACAAGTATTTGAAACCTCTCAAGCTTTATTGATTGATATTCAACTTTTAACACACATCCTCTTTTCTCAACACATTTTTTCTGAATGCATTGACTCTTATATTTATAGAGAGATTGCTCCTCTAACTACCATAATCTAACATGGAATATAACTATCTAATTAAACAAGGATTCTAATAAAAAAAAAATACTTTAACACAAATCTTTTTTAATGAAGAATTCCTATATTAACTAGGATTTTATCTAACAAGCTAGCCTAGTAATAAAAAAAAAAGTTCAGTCTTGGAATGTGAATTTGAGGACCCTACATCTCTAAGCTCAATGGTACAACTTGTCTTAATTTTACTCGAGGTAATTCTATAATGCTTAACTTGTAACTACTAATATTTACATAGATATTATAGATATAGAAAACATTACTTCAAAACCTATAAAAAAATTATAAGAATTTTTCTCTTTCTTAATTTTTTTTCTATTTCTCTCTCATGCTTATTTTTATCTCTCGTAGGATATAAGTATTGATTGTTATAGTCTGAGTATCATAAAATTTCTTTTAGTTACAAAGGGTTCCAAACTACTAAGAAAGAAAAATTCCTTTTTGAGTCCCATCTAAAGGATTAAAGAATGGACATTATCTTTAGTGTGTGTTTGATATTGTGATGTAAGATGTTTTTCAAATGAAAATGCATCAAAATACTTTTTTTTAGATTTTTTTAATTTTTGATATCAATACATTAATAACATAAAAAAATATGTACAAAATTATCAATTTAATGTTTTTTTCAGGTGAAAAGCAATTTGAAAAGCATAATCTACCGCAAAAACACCCACTAAGATGACATTTATGTTAGGAACACTTTGGAACATATCTCCTCTAACATGCTTGAATCATGCAAAACATTTACTAGGTATCCCATTAATCAACTCAGCCCACGAAGCATGACCGATATATCTTGACACAAAATTATTCCATAAGAACAAGGGAGGTAAATAGGTGGTAAAAAATTTAAAGCTCACTTGGTTGGGTAACTATATCAAACCGAGTTTGACCAAGTCAACTTTCAAACTAATTTAAATGAAACTCAACCTAGACTAGATTATTGATTAATGAATTACTATATTGACCTACCAGGTTGTTTAATAATGAGATTGCTTGGCTTGCAATTAAGCATTGATCAAGTGGTAAAAAAATTAATAACATGTATAGAATTGGAGGTTCAATCTCTTTTAATGGTAATTGCAACTTGAATAATATAATGAACAAGAAAGATAAATAGCTGGTTAAAAATTTAAAGTTAACCTGGTTGGGTCAACTGCATCAATCAAGTTTGACTAAATTAATTTTCGAATCGGTTTAAATAAAACTCGATCTAAACTATGTTACTAATTAATGAATCACTATATTTACATACTAGATTAGGTTTAACACTGGGATTGCTTGGCTTGCAATCAAGTATTGATCTTGATCTTAAAATAATAATGGTAAGAAAAAAATTGATGTCGTGTACAGAAACGGAGGTTGGCTCAATTTTAATGTCTTAACCCCCACCAATTAGGACAAACATGATGTGTATTTATTTCTCAAATACCAACCATGTCTAAGTATACCAAACTTGAGTTAATTATAATTTATTTTATGTAATTAAAAATAATAATTCTTATAGTATCAATTATATAAAAAAAATAGATTAGTCTTTTAACTATTGCTATATTATTATTTTTTTGAAATAATAAATATTAATTAATTAATTTTCAAGTTTTGTGTTATGGGTTTGCTGGATTAATCTAAATTAATGTTTTTATTTTATTTTAAATAAATCGATATAATTTAGGAATTCTTGAGCCAAATATTTTACTTGTTTTTTCCATGATCTTCTTTTCCTGATTTTCGTGTTTGTCATCGTTTTGGTGTTTGTAGATTTGTGATTTATTTGTGGTGTTGTTGTATAAGCAAAAGAGATGGGATATAGTTGTCTTCGCAAATTTATGAATAAAAATAAATAAATAAATAACAATATATATTGATCACATACATAAAAAATAAAAATAAAAATAAAAATAAAAGAAAAGCATGCAATATTTATATTGGCAAATATATATATATATATTGGTAACCCTTTATTTTTTTGGGTGTTCCAAAATTAAAAATACAAAGAAAAAGGTCATATTTATACTGGTAAATAAAAAGAAAAAAAAAGCATGCAATATTTTTATTGGTAAATATATAGTGGTGTTATTGTGAAGGGAGAAAGGACATAAAGCCCATATTCACATTTGAACTAAGAGCATCTCCAATGCAAAAAGCCAAATTGAGAAGCTAAATTGATAAAATGGCTTTTTGAATAGTGTAAATATAGCTTTTTTGATTATATGCATTCCAATGGTAAAAAGCTATTTAGAAAAGCCATTTATATTTTAATATATTTCATGTTAAATTCATTT
>Ga0307518_10002730_pt1 | contig 12807 bp, 7 predicted proteins | sample 25_EM_MG_FD_203889 | JGI IMG/M metagenome (GOLD analysis project Ga0307518, IMG submission 203889) | Populus trichocarpa ectomycorrhiza microbial communities from riparian zone in the Pacific Northwest, United States - 25_EM | ecosystem: Host-associated > Plants > Roots > Unclassified | place...
ACAGTGCATTGTTTAGAACAGTGTTGAGCTTTGAGATTTTTTTATTCCAGTCTCTAGTTTGTTTATTTTTTTTTAGTCCTTGGAGAATTAAGTTATATGAATTTTCGAGTTTATAATTTATTTTAACTGGTTTTGCATGCGATTCTCAGGGTGTAAAGCATAAAAAAAACCATTTTGGTTACGTTGATTGAAAAAATTAAACATTCAAGCACCCAATTTGATATTATGACTAAAATAAATGGTTTCTCTTCTTACCCCACCGTTCAAAATGCACCTTTTCTCTCTCTCTTTCCTTGTGATTTTTTCAAGTTTTTTTTGTTCTTTATTGAACATTTTGGTTCAAAATTTCATTTATTTATATTTTAATTCATGAGTTTGAGGAAAAAAAATCACTGAAAAAAAAAAGAGTTAGTATATAACCAATTTCAGCAACAAAACTAGTTATTTTTAGTGTAAATGAATTTCATTTGATGATCAAAGTTTCATTTATGTATTTTTTTTATCTTTATCTTGCTAAAAAAATAGATTAAGGTTTGAGAATTATTATTTTTTCAAGTTTATCTTTCATTGTTTAACAGATTAAATGCTAATGTGAGACTAAAAATTAGTTTATTGAGGCCATTAAGATGTTTCTTAGTTGTTATGAGTCCAAATAAGAGTTGAAAATAGGTTGTTTGAAACCTAGAAGTCAGAAGGTCAGCTTTTAGAAGGTCTTATCTCGATTAGTGAATGACATGTCATATGCTCCTCTAGCCAAGTATGTGTGTGTATGTGTGTAAAGAAGCAAAAGTTAGGAGCGCATGTTTGGCCTTGTAGGCCCCCACATATAGCCTTTTCTTTCTTGCGAGCCAAACGTGTTTGTCATGTAGACCCATATGCCCAGCTTTTAAAAAAAAATGTTTTTTTCAATAATTTAAATTTAATTTCATAAAAATAAATTCATTTAAAATACAATAGATATATTATTTTATTAAATTCTTAAATTAATTAAGAAAGTATTTTAGATATTTTTTATTACATACCATTCCATTTTTATTTTATTTTTGAATAAGATTATATAAATCTTTTTATAATATTAACAAGTGTTCTTTTTGTACAACCCATTGTAATTATTATTTATTTAGTTTTATTTATTTGTTTTACTTCAAGTAAAATTTTTATTATATAATTAAATAAATAATAGTTGCACTCCAAGACCTAGTTATCTAACCTTTTTTTTTCCTTTTAATTGTTTCTCTTTAATTTAAATTTAAATTTAATAGAATCATTATTTTTTATATTTGGTTTTATTTAATCACTTTTTTTCAAATATATATTTTTATTTTTGTATAATTAAATGAAGAGTGAATTCTAAAAAATCATTATTAAACCCAAACAAGTTGATGACTAGAATTATAAATTTCATTGATTAACTAGATTGACTTGTTTTGATCTAAAGCATCATCATCTTGATATTTAGAAGAAAACAAAAGGAGATTAAGTGACATCCACTTCAATATTTTTATTTATTTTTAGGTCAAGTTTTTTAATTAAAATTTATTTAAATAAACTAATTAAAAACATGTTTGCAATATTATTTAATGAAGTGTTGTTTAATTTTTATTATAGCATATTTTTTAAATATTAATAACAATCTTATTGTATATCCCTTTATGATATTTATTTTTATATTTTTCTTTCTTAAATTTTATTCATTTTTTTTCTTGTACATTTCTGTTATTGTATAGTTATTACTAGCCTCCGTGCCTCTGCTTCGCAACGTGACTAAACTATTTTTTTAAATAAAAAATAATATTTCGGTATTGAAAATGGGTAAAAAATATATAAAAAGACATTTATGACAAATATGTAAAAACTCCAATTAGATCCAAACTAACACGAGACATTCTGTCGAACTCATGATCAAGATTATGTGACTGGAATAACCCGATTAAAAATAAAAAGTTTTATAAAGCATTTTAAAAAAATATGTTAACTTTTTAAACTCATGACCCAAGTCATTAAACTTGAAGCATCAAATCTATAAAAATCATGAAATCTAATTTCTAAAAAACTAAATATTAGAGGATGAAATTGAAAAAAAAGAAGGCCTAATCATACAAAAGGATTTTAAAAAATAGCAATTCAAAAAATGACGATCAAAATCACTATCACTACTATTATTAATAAGTAATATCATCACCATCATTATCATTATTTCTATTTCTATTATTATTGTTGTTGTTGTTACTGTTGTTGCTATTACTATTCTCATTACCACTACCATCAAAACAAATATTATTTGTATTTTTATTATCGTCACTATTTTTCTTCTTCTTCTTATTCTTCTTCTCTCTCATGTTAATGTTAATGTTATTTGTAGTAGTAGTAGTAGAAGCAACAATATTGTTATCACTACAACAACAACAACTACTACTATTATTATCAACACTAATTTTGTTGTTGTTGTTGTTGTTGTCACCACCACCATTACTAATTTAGTTGTTGTTGTTGTTATCAATAATAATATTATTTTTATAATTATCATCATCATTATCATCATCATCATTATTACTATTATTATCAATAATATCATCATCATCATCATCATTAATATTACCATGATTATTATTATTATCATTATTATTATTGAGAAAATAAAAATCATGAACTTTATTTTAAGGATAGAATTGAAAATTATGAAAATTTTGACAAGAAAGCTAAGAAAAACAATGAAAAATCAAAAGAAAAGGGACTAAATTGAAATCATTATTATCATTGAAAAAACAAAAATCATAAACTTGATTTAAATGATAAAATTGAAAGCTATAAAAACTTTGACAAAAGGACAAAAGAAAAAAAAATTAAAAGTAGAAGGACTGAATCAAAATACCTTATATATACAAATTAAACACCAATGGTTAAATTGAAAATAAACAAAACTTTAACAAAAGAGAAAATAACTAAAAACACTAATTACAACTAAAAGGTATGGATATGAAATAACTATAACTATAACAATGAAAATTATAGTGTATTTATCGGGGTAAAAGAAAGAAATGAATGAAGAAAAAAAAAAGAAAGAGTCACTAGGAATGTTGGAAACCTATTATGAGAATATGTGCCGCCTATAATAAAAGAGGAGACAACGAGGAATAAACTAAGACAACAAAAGCCCATTTTTGAATGTTGGAAATCGTTGCATGCGCCGTTCAAAGTGTGTGGCGATTCCAACGCGCTGGGGGGTGCTCTTTTGCATGCGCCAACAACTTTTTAAATATAAGATTATTATTTTAATGGTAAATTATGTTATTAACCTCAAGCAAACCTATAATTAACCAAAAAAAAAAAACCTAAATACCCTTGACTACAATGAATTCAATATTTTGCATGCAAGGGCATATGTGTAATTCTACTATTTATGAAGAAACAAAAATACTTAAATGCCCCTACCTGAGACCACTTGTTTTTGTGCTCTTGGGGGTATTTTAGTTATTTTATTGTTTATTAAAACATTCATTAGACAAAAATATTCCCAAAAAAATCAATAATGACTATTACTCCTTGTAAAAATACTAAAATTACCCTAATCCAAAGGCATGCATTTTTTGATAGGAATGACAAAATAGTCATTACATTGTAGTGGTGAATAATAAAATATAAGAGGGGTTATAATGAATCTTCCTTTTGTTTTAGTTGTTTATATAATATACAATTTGATCCCAAAAAGTCAAGTTATTTAACCTAAACGGGTTCATGATCCGTTTGGCAAGTTTGGTAATTTGAGCTGAGTCAACCCATGTCAATAAAAAATGATGTCTTTTCAATTTATTTTAAGAAATAAAAAATTATGGCTTGAAATTTTTTGTTGTCAAATCGATCTCAAAAGAGACAATTGAGTTGTGTTTGACCTGTTTGATTAAGTGGGTCACATTATGTGATTGAATTGAAGGGTTGAATAGAAGCAATCCTCACTTGTTATGATTGTAAAATTTAATATCAGAGAGTGTGGGGTAGAAATGACCAATAATGGAGCAATAGATATAGACCTTTTTATGGTGGATAGTGAAGGGAGGAGAAAAGAGTGAGGGTGGTGACTAGTTTTATTTTAATGTAATGAAAAAGTTGTTATATTTAATATAAAAGCTTTTTAGTCATTAAATATAATATAATGACAATCTTGTAAATGATATGATATTTTTTATTGTTTTTTTTATGTGTTATGAACTTATAAACTCGAAGATATAAACAGTAATTTATGAAAAAATGGAGGTAAAGTGAAAAATAATAATTAAACTACAAGATGTAAAGTCTAATTTACCCTTTAAAGTTTTCCTTTTTTTAGAAAATAAAAAACGCCTATATATTTTTCTTTTTTACACTAAAATTGACATCTAATCCGACCTGTAATAGAGCACGAGTACTTAACTAGTAGCATTTGTGTTCAAATGATTGAGAATATTTTATTAGACTAGTTGTTTGAGAGGGGCTACTGATATTTATGTTCATATGACAATGAAGATTTTATCAAACTAGTTGTCCAAGAGGGGCTAGTTGCATTTGTGTTTAGATGACCGGGGTGATTTATTAAACTAGCTGATCGAAAATATGCTAGTGACATTTGTGTTCAAATAACTAAGAAAATCTTATTAGACTAATTAAGTGGAAGGGCTAGTGGCATCAATATGTCTAATTGCCGGGAAAACTAAGCTTGCCTTAGAGTTAAATATATGTATAAATTATATGTGGATTAAAAATAGTGTAGTTGAAATTATTCATAGAGCTAGATTAATGAGTTAAATAGCTATTTTTAAATACACACACGTTTTACTTATAAAGTTATTGTATTATAATCTAATGTGATGGAATAAAGTAATTGTGAGGTCCTTGTCATTCCAGAGTCGACCTATTAATTCTTATAATGCCACTTTTTGTTATTGAATTTAATATTATAATTTAAATATATTAAACTGATATGTATCGTAATTTGAGGTATTACATGTTGAACTTTTAATCATGTTTTATGAAGCATCATATTTATATTTTGTAACCCTTTGTTAATTTTGTGTATCCATATTGAATTTTATATTATTTAAGATAAGATCCTAAAAATTACCATATTCTAAATTTTAATTTTCATTAATCATTTAATAAAGTAAACTATATAAATTCATGTGAAAATTATCTCTTAATCACACTGTTCAGATTTCATGAAAAAATACATGTATGTTATCCTTGAGTTGTGTTGATGAGAGAAATGTTCATGATGATTAGACTTGACTATGATATTGATTTATGAGATAAAAAAAATTGTCGATAACTTGGTGTGTTCCTAATATAAGGGAAACTCTACCGAAATCTTGGTAGGGTGCACAAAAAGAAATTCACCCTTGAGTTTTTGAATTACTTAAAAGGTCGTTATCATAGAAAGTAGATTTTTTTTTAAAATTCAAGGTTGTTACATCAACCCTTTTTTTTTCTTTTATCCCTTAATTTTTTCTTAATTTGATCATTTCACATTTATTTATTTTTAGATTGAACTTGATATTTTTTTTTTTTTGGTTTTGTTACTTAGCCATGGGGATCCCATAATATCGGGAAAGAAATCTAACACGTTTGATGCTCAGTTTTGCAAATCAAATATGATTTTATTGATCCAAAACAATAAAGGCTTGAAGAATCCAATTTGGAAAAAATGTCTTAGGGATTGAAAAAGACAAGAAGGATAACTTGGTCGGCGTGTGCATTGCACTTGTTAGCATGTGGAAAGAGGTCATCGTGTGCGGTTTCTTCCAGCAGCTATCCAGCACCATCCTCGGATGTGTTAGAACCATTGAGGTGACACCTTCTTGGTGATAGGGTTCGTGTTTATAGAGGTGCAATGGTGATGCTCTAATGCCCTTTTATGTCTTCTCCCATCTCTTTTCTCTCTTATCTCCTTAGATATCATGTTGGTCTGCCAAAGTTGAAAGGTTTCTTGTTATTTTGTTTTGGTATCAGATTTAATTTTCATTCTTATGATTGTTGTTTGTTTTTTTTTATCATTTTTTAAATTGATTTTGTTTTTCAATTTTGTTCCTTGTCATTTTGTTTCATTTAATTTTTATATCAAATTTGATAATTATTCTTTTGATTGTCATTTGTTTTGTTTTGGATCATTTTCTTAATTGAATTTTGTTTTTAATTTCTTCCCTTAACATTTTGTTTCATTTTATTTTTATATCGGATTTGGTTCTTATTTTTTTTATTGCTATTTTTTTATTTTGGATCTTTTTTAATTGATTTTTTTTCAATTTTATCCCTCACCATTTGGTTGATTGAGAATTTAGCTTTGTGAGTTTTTTGGATTTGCCTTCCATGGGATAATCTCGGCCCCATGATCGAGGTAATGAGTTTGGAAGATTAGTATAAGTTGACTTTGGTTTTTTTTTGTTACTTTTTAAAATTGATTTTTTTTTTCAATTTTATCTTTTAACATTGAGTTTGTCTAAGATTAAGTTTCGTTGTTCGTTTCACATTCCTCTCTGTAGACTTATCTCAGTCTCATTCCCTGAGTTGTAGGCTTGTCAGGTTAACTCAAGTTGACTTGAGTTTTTTTTTTATGTTATTTGTTTTTTTTTTAATTTCATCCTTCAACATTGAGTGAGTGAGTTTGAAAATTAAGCTTTGTGGTTTTATTCGATTTGCTTTCTACAAGGTTATTCTATTCTCACGACAGGTCGTGGATTTGGCTAGCTGATTCAGGACAAGTTTTTAGTTCTTTTTTGAAATTGATTTTTTTTCAATATTATCCTTCAACATTTGATTTGATGAGAATTAAGTTTTAGAATTTGTTTTTCTATAGGGTTATTCCATTCTCATTTAATTTTTTCTTTTGTCATCAAATAGGATCATATAGACCTTTTAAAAATATTGGGGGAATATCTTTCCATGATATTGACAATCGTTTATTTTCTTCAATTAATCATTGAAATTTTTTTTGTTTAGTTCATTTTATTTTCTATTTTTTCTATTTTTTCAATCATATTATTGATTTAATCGAGTTTATTTAATCCAGACGAGTCAATTATCTGAGTCTAATATTTTTTATTTATTTATTTAAAAACCCTAGTATTGTCTACTCATTTTTTTCGGTTAAAATTGTTGTTGAAAATAATATTGATAATAAAATGATTAAACAAACATGTAGAATTTTCATTGTTAAGTATGGTTAGTGTGGTCATTAAAATTAACAAGAGTAATAAAAAGTTTGATGTTGCAAGGGAAATCACATGAAACATAGGTAAAAACATTTATTTATTATGGTAATAATTATTTTTTAAAATTTTATTTTTAACATCAGAATATCAAAACTATCAGAAAATGCAAAAAAATAATTTGAAGCAAAGAAAATAAAATTTTTTTAAAATATTTTTAAAACACAAAAATAAATAGACTTGAAATTGTTTCACCAATAACCAATATCAGACCTTAGTTGTTGGTGGGCCCCATGTTTAGCATCACAATTTTTTAACTTTACCAAAACATATTATGAAGTTATTTGTTTTTACAGTTAAAATCATGTTTTGTAATTTTTAAATTTTTTTTCTTGAAATTAATTTTTTAAAATTTTTTAAATCGCTTTAATATAATAATATAAAAAATAATTTTAAAAAATAAAAATAACCATCACACGACTCAAGTGCAAATTCATTTCCGTGGTCTGCTCTGAAACATTTCAAATTCTTCTCGCCCAACTTTGGTTTGAACTCTCTCTGTTTTTTGACTTTTTTTTCATACCTAAGGATATTGAACCAGCTTTTATACACCAAGATTAATTTCACTCTCTGGTTTAGACATTCGTGCTCTTGGAACGCAATGTGTCATCACTCTGGCCATGCGCTCCATCTCCCACAGACATGATGTCCTTGGCAGTTTACCATGTTTATGTATCATTTGAGGAGGATGGTAAGAACCCATAAAAGGTTACTGAAGAATCAGTCATCATTTGCCTGTTCAGGTCTCCTGTCATTTGTCTTTAATAAATGTTGCGGTCTCCCATCCACTACATCAAATTAATCTTAAAAGTGCAAGGAATAAACGCGAACAAGACAAAAATAATCATTTAACTACAACCATTTCGAAGCATTCAGGCAACATCAGTCCAGCTCAGTCTTGCACAATTCCCCTCTGCCATTTATGAACTAAAGCCTTAATAATCCCCCTCCTAGATAAATATACGCATATGAAACATGGAAATGAAGCAGCAAAAATTGCATTTGTTCTTTGCGTCCCCTCCCCTCTCACTTCTGCCCATCAACTTCAACCGGCTCAACCACCTCTGCTTCTAATGTTTCTGGGATACCTGGTTGAGAAGATACAGGATGCTGAATCTCAGGAGGACTTGACCATTTCCCTGATAGCGCCATACCCATCATCTCATAAATCTTCCCACCCAGCTGTGCTGGATCCTCAGGCTGCATGGATTAAAATCTAAGTCAGAGAACAGCCAGAAACTATAGTTCGAATGCAAAGGTCGTTGAGAAACGAGTCAAATTGTTTAGGGTCACCTTGATTGCTTGAACAGGTAAAAATAATTAAACATGTAGTTCCATAGGCCACACCAAGAAGTACAATTACAAGTTGGCAAATTATATTCTCCAAATGAGACACAACGGCAAGGTTAAATGTAATTTTATATATGTATAATTAAGAAAACAACAAAAATGCTCACAGTATATCCACTGGAAACCAAAGCTGCATCGTAAAGGAGATCTACAGCTCTTAGGGCATCTTCATCATCCTGGTTGCTCCTGCATGCAGCCTACAGGGAATAAAAAAAGGGGGATAAAAGTAAGTGCGAGTCACTGGAGTCACTAAGACTCAAATGAAAAACAGAGAGATGGATGGGAATGTCCTTGTACAGTTAAGTTCTTAATTATTTCATGTTCAGGATTGATCTCAAACACCCTTCTGCCTCTCATGAACTCCAAGCTGGACATATCACCAACTGTTTGTGACTTCATTAGCCTACGGTAAAATAAGATTTATAGGTTAAACAAGCACGCAGCAGAGGGGTGGGGATGCTTGACATATAAATCACCGGCACAAGCAACACAGGAGCACTTTACCTCTCCATGTTCGCGGACCAACCAAATTTCCCAGACACAAGGACACAGGGTGACGAGCTCAAGCGATTTGATATTTGTACACTGGCAACTTTGTCACCCAAGCGCTTCTTAATCCAATCACAAGTTTGGCCAAACTCCTGCTTCATGTTCTTCTCTTTCTCCTCGTTCTTGTCACCTGAAAAGGTCAAATAACTTAAATCTACATCCAAGTTGAAACCAATAAGCACCAATGGATCGTTCTCTTCAACTTTCCCCACAAAGTTATTCCAGTCGATATCACAATTGAGAAAGCTTGAGTAAAATTAAGATCAGAGCTAACCACTAGCCATAACCTTCATAGAACCGTATGATTATGGTAATTGAGCCTAAAACAACAATCAAATCTTCAAGATTTTCTTCAGATAGTCACTCCAATACAAGATGTTTATTCCAAAAGAAATAAAGCCTACAAAAGAAGAATAAACATAACAAACAACCACGCCTTATCTCAAAAACTAACCTAAATCCAAGTCTTCCTTGGTGATGTCAACAAAATTTTTCTCCTTGTATGATTTCAGGTTCTGGATGGCAATTTCATCAATGGGATCAACCAAGAACAGCACCTATAGAAATAACACCGAGAGAGAATTCATATGATTGTTCATGATATATCACAGAACATTAACTAAAATGTTGTGGAATTGTTTTTTCAAGTGAGATACATACTTCAAGATCCTTCTCAAGGAGTCTCTCTAAGAAAGGCGTGTTCCTAGCGCTGGTTACACTGTCAGAAGCTATGTAATAGATATCCTTCTGCTCAGGTTTCATGTTTTCCACGTACTCATCCAAGCTAATCATCTCCTGCTCACTCTGGGAAGAAAAAAATCGGAGCAGTGGTGCAATACGCTTGTGGTTTTCACGATCCTCAATGCAACCCAATTTTAAGTGTTTGCCAAAGTTATCCCAGAACTTCTCATAATCCTACAACAAAAGCAAGATGGTTTATTTAAAAAAATGAAAAGCACTCAAGCAAGAGATATCATTGATGATGGAAAAGGAAACAGGTGATTTCATGAAGGCTTCCCAAAAAAACCTGTACAATCCAGAGAATTAGAGAGAGAGAAGGAAGGCATCAGAAATACCAAGAGAATTTGTGGAACAAAATTCAATGGAGGACAAAACATAAAGGCTTCCCAAAAAAAACCCATAGATATCTAAATTCACACTTAAGCAATGTGCAGAATTATTTTGACATCCTGTGATATGAGCTTTCATTGAAGATGTAAAAGGAAACAAGTAATTTCATAAGAAATAGCATACTTCTCTATTCTCACTCATGGAAATGCCCAAAATCATGTCAAATGCCTTTCGAACCAAGCGTTTCCTCATAATCCGCACCTTCAAGAATGCCAGAAAAGAAAATTAAAATGACACATTCAGATTAAATTAATTCCACAACCTCAAAGGTTTTGGAAAAAACAAATAAATGTTGACTGTTCATACAATGCGACTTTCTTGAAGAATCTCGCGAGAAACATTGAGGGGGAGGTCATTGGAGTCCACAACACCTTTCACGAAGCTTAGATATCGTGGGAACTAATCAAGCAAAAAATAAAAAAAGTGAGCCAGCATAAAATATGAAGAATGAGTATGACAGTTTCCATATAGTACAAATCTGTTTAGGAGGTGGGAGTCAAAGGAAGGGAAGGATGACATTCTCTAACCAGTTCTCCATCAAAATCATCTGAAATGAAGACCCTTTTTACATAGAGCCTGATATTTTTTGTTTTGGGATTGACTATGTCATCCTTTCCTGTGGAAGCAATGGCTGGCACATAAAGTATGGACCTGAACTCCACCTCACCCTGCAAGAGCAACCTTCACCAGCTTAGCAAGAAATGAAAAGAGGCAAATGAGAAAAGAACCCAGTTAAGACTTCAGAGTTCAACATTTAGAGAACAATAAAAAATTGCACAGCATGTTAGAGGACAGGGACATAACACATGTACTTTTCCTTGCCTGACAAGTTTAAGTTACCCACTTTTCATTGGCCTTGACCTTTAGATAACTATCATCCAATTTTAGAAGCATATATCCAATCATGTATTTTAATTGTAGAAAAGAATATAATCATTATCACATCCAGAATGAGAATTGTTGTTACCTCAGTTGTGAAATGAGAAGACGCTAAAGGCTCCAAGTATTCATTAAAGGTTTTCTTGTAAAACTCATTGTAATCTTCTGTAGAAACTTCTTTAGGGTTCCGAAGCTGCACATGTCGAGAGAATTTATCAAACCTTTTCCTATATGTTAGCATTAATCAACATCCAAATATACCAATCTTTACCCACCCATATTGGTTGGGTCTCATTAGTAAGTTCCCAGTCCCAGTATTTCTCAACAACAGTTTTTGTTTTCTTCTTCTTCTTCTGTCACAAGAAACAGCAAATGAATAATAAAAAGAGCTACTGGATTAAATTTTGAAGAACCATGAAATGATAACAAAGTTATGCTTCATACCTCAGTGGTATCGTCTTGTTCATCCTTTTTGGCCTCAGCTGGATCCTCATCAACCTCAACCTTCAACAGAACAAGAAATAATAGATAAATGTGCAAAATTAGACTAGTTGCTATGATCTTTGAGAGTATTAATGAGAACAGAAAATTAAAGTAACTGAGAAAACTGACCTCTTTAGTGTATCCTTTCTCCTGCCAGGTGTATATTGGGAATGAAACAAACTGTGAGTAGTTTTTCACAAGCTTCTGGATCCGTTCTGGATGTGCAAAGCCTTTGTCATCACGCTGAAGTAGGGAGAACAAATAAAAAAACATGGTGAGTTTCAAATCTATTCAAGAAAGAGGAAACAAGCTGCTTGAGAAAAAAAGGCTAGACCTTAAGATACAGTGTAAGGCGAGTTCCTCTAGGAATGTGATTTTCTGGGTCTGTGTCCTCTCTTATAGTATATGAGCTTGCATTGGCCTCTCCTTCCCATACATATTGTTTATCAGATCGTGGGCTTTTTGTTGAGACAACAACCTTTCAACAAGGAGAGGTTTATTAGTGAAAACTAGGAAACTCTATATTGATGTAGATAAGATAACAAACATGAAAAATGTCCAAACTTTACATTAAGGTCATACCCGATCTGCCACGAGAAAAGCTGAATAAAAGCCCACACCAAATTGCCCAATTAAATTGTTGTCAGCACCAGCATCCTTGCTATCCTGTTAAGAAAATATGAATTCTTTAAGCACTCAAGCAATCCAGCAAAACACTTGGAATAAAAAATTCAATACAGCTTAAAGAAAATATTAGACCTTCAATGCCTTCAAAAACTTTGCAGTTCCACTTTGTGCGATAGTTCCAAGACAATCAATAAGTTCTTGACGAGTCATACCAATGCCACTATCACTGCAAGAAAGAACCGCATGTTGGAATAGTTGAATCGGATGGAAAATCAATAATTAACAGTTGATGAAGTTCAGAAAGCTTACATGATAGTTATAATCCCATTATCTTTATCAGTTTGAATACGAATGTCAAGATCAGTAGCATCCTTCAAAAGCTCAGAGTCAGTGACACTAAGAAATCGCAGTTTGTCCAAGGCATCACTCGCATTACTGTGAACATAAATTCATAAAGTACAAAATTTAAGCAACAATATATAAATTTCCAAAAGCAAAGAACACAAGACTAATGAGTCTATTGACTGTTTGCATCCATTATTACATAAGCTTC
>Ga0307518_10002731_pt1 | contig 12806 bp, 6 predicted proteins | sample 25_EM_MG_FD_203889 | JGI IMG/M metagenome (GOLD analysis project Ga0307518, IMG submission 203889) | Populus trichocarpa ectomycorrhiza microbial communities from riparian zone in the Pacific Northwest, United States - 25_EM | ecosystem: Host-associated > Plants > Roots > Unclassified | place...
CAAGTCAAGGGCGCATCTAGCGCTACAATGCAGCTATGAAGCTGAAACAACTTGGTAGTAAGTAGGGTAGACCATCATAGTAAGTAATAGAGTCATAAGAAGAGGTGGAAATCACCAAAACTAACATTAGTAATATACATAGTTGGTCCCTAAGTGCAATGACAAGGAGCCCTGAGATGTACATCTACAAGCATGTCATGCAGTGTAGTTAGCTCATGGTTTGGCCATAATATCTTGCTTTGAACCCATATGTTGTAAAAGTGTGTCTTAACTAAATCTGAGCACAACAGATAAGGTACAAGTACTTTGCAGGAGAGTCAGGACTCACCTAGAAACAAATTATGCATCGGATCTATAACAATTTGGTGGACCAAATCGATATATGGGAGGTGGGATAGTTGAGAGTATCATGTGGCGAACTCTTTGACAAAGTTCTTTTGTGCATGTGGGGTCGCAAGGTTACGATATTCGTTACCTAAACAACACTGCTCGATGTTAGTTCAAGGTGGATAAGCTAATGTATATGGTGAGTTGAGTGTGGCAAGCATAACATGTGAACAAATGGGTTGAACACATACCTCCTTGATGGAAGGTGGTTATATCACCCTTGGCCATTATAGATATCCAACACTCTGTACAGTAATAAGTGTGTGAGTGTGATGCAAAACCTCCCATCTTGTGTGTGGCAGGTTTGTCGCACACAACTGTGACAAGAGCAACACAAACAAGTCGTCCTTGGATAGATGAGTAAATGTGGGCATGAAAGAATATGGAATACCTTCTGGCTGAGATTCAGTGGGGATCTTGATGCCATGTTTCCAAAGTTGCAATAAATCAGAAACAATGGGCTGAAGGTAGTGTTGTACCTCATCTGGTGATTGTTCTTTTGGACCAGGCATGATACTTGTACACATTAAATTTGCTGTCCAATACCTGTAAAGAAGATCTGAATGATCTGAAAAAATTTGCAATCACATGCAGATTACCTATACTCCAGAGGTAGATTACAGATTGAAAATGAGGTGGGAGCCGATGAGTGAGATGGGGCAATGTTACTCCGAATGTACAAAAACCTGTGATAATATATCTTCAATTATGAGACGAGTAGGATGGCCATACCAGTCAATGCCAAGGTTAACACCCAGGCGAAGCTTGCCATTGGGACCATGCCATTCATCGGCATTGTTTGAGAAGAATAACTTGCCATCAGGATCTTTGAGTCTCATGCAGCAGATGTCACCATTGAATATATCCAAATACATGCTGGGTGTGCGCAGCTTGTCTCGCCACTGATCAAGAGTGGCCTCGATGCCAGGGATCTTGAGGATGGAAGCAATCTTCTCAGAGAGGAGATAAGGGTATTTGATGACAGGTGTTTTCACTGTGCAGGTATTACCCATCAGGGTTTGCCCGGGAAGGAACAGGTCAATGTTGCAAGATGTGCAGGTATCATGGCAAAGCGGTGATGTGACTGGTGGATACACATCGTGACAGGTTGGGCAGACAGGTAGGGTATAGATTGATTGATTGACATCAAGAAGGTGATTGCCAGATTGAATGGTGGTGAATGACATGGTGGTAGTCGGGCTGAGGAACAGTAGGAGAAGAGAAAAGATTGTGAGAAGCACATTACAGGCGATGCATGGGAGATGGAACTGCAGGTGAAGCCACAACACGGTGGCATGAATGACTGTGATATGCTCTGGGACATCAGCAAGGTCAATGTTGTCTGATTGCACCTCTTCATCAATGAAGAATGGGTCGGGATCATCTTCATTGTGCCCAGTGGGATGGGGTGCCTCATGCAGTGGCTCTGTTTCATCAGGATTGCCATTTTCATCTAAATAAGAGAGGAATCCATTCTCATAGGAGTGATTGTGGTCATTGGGTAGTGGGTGATGGCTCTGCTCTTCACGAACCTCCTCAACAATCTGCCACAACTGGCATTGGAAGGCATCTTGCTCCAGGTTTGGAGGGAGGTGGTGAGCTGCAAAAGAAGTGAGAGGGTGAGCACCAGCAGATGTCCTTGCATTGTATTCCTGAAAGTAATCCATGGCCGAAAGGAGTGCTTCTGGACTGTGAAAGTTGGAGCCAAGGTTTGGTAGTGCACTGCCAAAGGTCAGAATATCAATATCTTCGCCAGTAAGAGTGCTGTTGTCGAGCATTTCTTGTTCAACTGTGCTGCTCGAAGTGCATGGAGGGTCGAAAAATTCTACATCAGGAGAGAGAGGCAGTAAAGGTTCGCATACAGGGTGTGGAAACGAGTGTGCAATGGGTCCGACATCTTTATGTGCAGAGGGAATAACCCTGTGCCATGTGACATGCAGCTGTGACTGTGATATCTTTGTTTTTGCACGTAAGTCTGCGCGTTGATGCGCAGCCTCAACATGGGCTGCTACAAGAGCCCCATGGCAGTTATGAGTTTTGCAGTGGCACTGCCGGAACCCCATTGAGAGATATTGATGGGCCTTGTATGATGAGTGATGTTGATCTGATAGCATATGGGGTGATGAGATGATCTTAGTACGTGCATGGGTGTAGTGGTCACATGCACAATGATATTGCCATAAAGCAAAGGTACTACATGAGAAATCGAGTACTACTTGCAAGAGTGTTTAGCCTTAGAGGGTGGAGTTGGAGTGGTAGCAGAAAATATGAATATGGGGTGGCGACATCTCTTATTTGCCTGCTCAGCAATAAAATCTCCATGAAATTCAGCCCATCTTTCCTGAGCAATGGTATGGAGTGCATGATGACAAAGAAACAAAAAAACTTACACATAAGACCTGGGTACTCACACTATCAAACATCTTCAGTTCCGCAAAACTGTCTGTGGTGAAGGTACACTTGAGGGATGGGCCAGGTGATTGTGGTGGAAGTGGATGGGCTGGTAGCACTTGCAAAGCTGTTTTCTACATCGATGTTTTCAATGAAGTAAAGAACAAGTGGCCATGACTTACTTCCACAGCAGTGGGAAATCCCCAGCTGCTTGTGGGCCTGATGTCATTGCCATCAACGATACTGACATTAGCGCAGGATGCCTCAGGTGGAGCGGTCATGATCATAGCATCTGACCTGTTTGGCTTGTTGTGAGTGGGAGAAAAAGGGTCTGGAATATGAACCGAATGTTCTTGTGCAACTGTCTGTGTGACATTACATCAGTATTTATGAGATGAAAGACATCAGATAACTTACTGGGTAATGAAAAGTGCTGGCTGCCTCCATGCACTCTAACTTCGGGACACTAATAGTACTGGTCCTGTTGTCGATGACAGCTTGTCAAGCGCATGTTGGTGCTGATGAAGCTGTGGGGAAAGAAATCTGGATAGTCTGGCATACCACAGTGAGTGAAGATGGTACAAGAAAAGTCAAATGAAAGTGTACCACAGGACCCTTGGACTTTGGCTCGAAAGAAAGCATAACATTTTTGATGCTTGCTGGAACATACAACCTAAGAACATGTGGATTATGGTTGACAGCAGTGGTTGTGTGTGGCAATCTGGATGATAAAATGCTGAAAGGCTCGAGTTCACCAGGGTCTGATGTTGAAACTGTCTCATTATCATCAATATCAGCCTTGAGAAGGTAGCTGAATGAGTTGAAGTAGTCCCATAACAAGGGTTAAACACACTTCAGGTATGTTCATGGTGTACTAGAGGACCTGTGAACTTGGATACTCTGAAGGAAAAAGTTGCTAAGTCCATACTCATTTCTGAGGGTTGGAAAAAAGAATAGAGGTACTTTTCAGATGGTAGTATGGGTGGGATATGGAGGATGAGACGAGCATATTCAGAGTCAACAAAGACACATTGTGCAGACCTGCTTTGGGTCAGTGTACAATTGCTGTGTATCATCCGACCTTGCTTATGGTGTGATTATTTAGACAGGGAATCCAGAAATCGACAGGTCTGATTCTACTCAGATTAATGACTATTTTAATCTGACATCAGATTATGTGGGTCTTGAGGATCTGATTATACCCTGACTAAAAACTAGTTTCTGCAGTGAATGGCTTAGGACACTTCCATGTCCAACTCCTGACCTTTCTCTGGCTACTCCGCCCTTCCTCCTGCTTGCACACTCCCTCCGCTCTTGCACTTCCTCCAGTCTCACTTCCTCCTGTCCCACTTCCTCTTGTCCTAGACATCACTCTGGACTTAACATTAGTTAAGTCCACCTCCAACCCTTACTTGTCCTGTTCCAACCTAGTTCCCATTACCACACTCATTCCTGCACCTGTCCCATTGACCCTGTAATCTAGTTCCCCATGTCTGCTTCTGCTCTGGTTTATTTTCTTGTACCTGGTTTATTTTCCTGTCTGCTTCTGCTCTATCCCTTGCCCAAACTAAGGTGTTTACTTGTCACCATATATACTCACCTTAGTTCTCATTACTATATAAACTACCATACTCTGGCCTAGTAGTCCTTAGATCAAATCTTGACTAAGATACTCCTCCCTCTGTACTACCCACCATGCTTTCCTAATTCCATCCTGTTGTCCTGAACTCCTGCCAACTCCAGCCTCCATCCTATCTTGTCCCCTTGGTCCTATGCTTGATCCTAGCAAGTCTCCTACTCACATAAAGGCAAAAGCCATCTCTGTCCCAGACTCAATGCTAGACCTCTTAGGACTTATCCCACCTCTGGGATGTCCTTCACTCCAGACAAGCTGCGCTCAACTCCAGACTACTTTCCTGCAGTCCGGACTTACTCCCTGAACTCATCTAGTGCCCAGAACTACTTCGTATGACCCAGACTTGACTCTCCACACTAACTAGCACCTACCAGTGTCTGGACTTACCTCCTCATTAGTCCCCTGCAATTCTGGACCTTCTAGTAAGATTGTCGAGGAGAACCAGTCTTGACAGCTGGCTGCTATATGCGGTTGGTCTATCTTAATCCCAGCACAGCCCAGTTCGTTGCAGCCCCAGCCAAGTATTGGACTAATCTCCCAGCTCCCATCCAGCAGACATACACCACCTCTAGTACCAGCACTCCAGCCTCGCAGCCCTCCTCAACTTCTAGTTGTTATATGTGTGGAGGTCCTCACTTCCTCAGCCAGTGCTCAGTTGTAGAAGACTATATTTGTGCTGGTTGGATTGTGCACAGAGATGCACGTCTAACATTTCCAGATGGTTCCTGTCTCATCTGACACCATGGAACTGGTCTTTTCTGCACCACCATTGACGAGTGTTTTGGCAGCTCACTCCCAGTCCAGTCATCTACCCCTATTAGCATGCTGAGCACTTCTGAGTTCAGACACGACCCCCCACCTCACATAGCATCTACTACATACAGCACTGCAGAGCCAGACTTGGCTTCCTTCATCTTCCAATGTGTCCCTATCACCGAGAATAATGCTGTAATCATTGATGCTGATGAAGATATGGAGGTTCATGCAATCACATGGAGTAAGGTGAAGGAGAAGGATGCAAGTAAGCCCCCACAGGAGAATACTCACAAAAAGGAGGGAGGAGAGAGGCCAAACTCACTGAAGAATCAAGAACAATCCAAGGATGACTCAGTTCTGAGCATACCAGACAAATGAACTCCAGCCTACACCTACACGTCCAAGGCCATGAACCCAACAGTGACCAAGGAGACATTCAGCAAAATTCTCATCTGTTTTCTTGTTGCTTGCTGTTGCCTTCACTGCCCCAACTTATTTCCCTCTCCATACCACTATGACATTGGGCATGATTGTAGGAATGAAAAAAGGAAAGAGAGTGGAGAACTTAATACAAGGTTCATCCATCAGATGGAAGCCAAGCCTATGCCATTGCAACTTTTTGCATGTGCTCTTCAGAATTGAGGTTGTGACATCAGTTTCATCTAAGTCAGTGAGTTGTCAAGTAGAGGACTTTACAAAGTTTTCAGTGATTTTCAGAATGGCATTAATGTTCAATTGCATTCAATGTTTCATGATTGGAATCCAAACCATTTGTTACAGTCTTGGTCTATATAATTTTATCTGTGTGCTCAGCCACCTTAAGACAATTGGTGGGAATTAGTGTTCAAATGTCCAGTTGAAGAACTGCCAAAAAATGGCAACTGGACTGCAGATGCGGTTGCATGAGGTTCTTCTCAGAGCCAGTCCCAGTTGCCCAGATGTTGGTGAGCCAAAAGACCAGTTGCAACCAGTTTATTTGCTACACAGCCACAACTATTACCATATATAGACTGCACACTCTTGATATCAAATTATTAATTATTTATGTATACTTTACTCACATGGGTTGCATGGGGTACCCCCAGGGTGATAATTATATAAAATGCCATGATTGAACTACATACAACATATAAATTAAATCATTAAATAAATACAAAGGGTGGTGGTGGCAGTTGTGTCTTCAATGGCTGGTGGTAGGGTGGTCATGACCATGGTTGCACCATCAACACTGGTGAGGTGGTTGTGCTGGACATGTTCTTGAAGCTTGTGCTGGGAATGGCTGTGTCCTTGATGGTGGTGGTAGGGTGGGTCATGGGGGTTGTCATTGTGGTAGTGGTCATGGTTGCATGGTTAATGTAAGACTACACAACACTTAATTATGTCTGATCAAATCAAATACCACACATTTTTAGTGGTAGACATGATTAGGTGTTGTGTAGTATTGTTGATTACCAAAAATATGTAGTGTTAATTAGGAACTGTTGTTTGGTGCTTGTATTGTAGTGTACATCACCAAAAATGTGTAGTGTTGATTAGCAATTGTTGTGTATCATTTGTATTGTACTGTTGATTACCCAAATACATAGTGATGTGACTGGTCTTCAAACGACTGGTCCAGACTAGTCCACAGACTGATAAAGATCAATAAAGAGCAGTCTTTATTGGTCTGGTCCAGGTCCTGCAACATCTGACAAAAAAAAAGTGGGACCAGACCAGACTTTCAAACACTAGTAGGAATACTAAGATCATAATCTGGTGCCAATACTTCTTTGGATACAGTTTACACCTTGGACATTAAAAATGGTGAGCATAGAAATTCAAGAATAGTTAATATTAGGTTAGGATTGGGTAATAAAACTTATTGCTTTCACCATAATTAGGGCATATAAGAGTAGGTCTCAGTTGAGAAAGATTTCCAGTAGATCTACAAGTCAGATTAGTGATCATGTTCACTAAGGATTGTGATTTTACTTACCTGTGTCATAACATTTTGCTAGCCACATGGCATCACAACCAAGAAGAAGCATGATGTCATTTACTTTCTTTTGTGCATCAGCACTGTTACGACCATGTCCAACTCCGGGACTTATCCGGTTACTCCGGTCGCATTGCAGCTCTGCAGCTCAACTCTGGTCGCTCAGTCACTTACTCCGGTCACAGTCGCGCAGTTATACTTCTGTTAAGCACGACACCTGGTCTATGCTCCATTCGCTCGTTACCACACCTCACCGTCTACCCTGCCTTGACGTGAGTTCTCCGTGAACTCGATATATCCTATACCTTGTAGCATTTTCACCGGACCTGACTTTATTTTACCCGGACCTGACCTAGTCCCAACTCCGGTCGTTCCTTGTCCACCTTTCAGGCTGTTTACTTGTCACCGTAAATACTTGTCCCTATTCTTACTTAGTATAAGTACTCTGTAGTTTATTCTGTATACCTCAGTCTGAAATCAACCATAGTCATCTACTCCAGTTTCTGTCCATCTCCGTCTCCATCTCCATCTCCATCTCCGTCTCCATCTCTGTCTCCTCTTGACCGGAACCTACGCAAGGGATCAATGCTCGTTATCCTTAGTCGTTGAATCCAAGCGGTCACCAACTTCGGCCGGACTAACCTCTTGTCCAGCCCTCTGCTCTTGTCCTTCGTCCGCTTTCGTCTGGACTTGACTGGACCCCCTACCGGAGTAGACCCGGACTTGACAAGCACATTCACAAGTGGTCTAGCTAGTGTTTTAAAAACCAGTTGGGCAACTAGCAAAAGACTTCAAACTGAACCAAACCAGACTGATCTGAAAACTGGACTATGGTTGCAGTTCAATCTCTTGTGGCAGCATTACAATTGCAGTCTGACCTTTTGCCCAAGATTGTCAAGACCAGTTCTTCACTGATCTGAGCTTTGCAAGGGGTCAGGGGGTTAGGGGTTGGTCTAGTGGTAAGGCTAAGTTGCTACATAGCCTAGTCACACTTTCTGAAGGATAGGAAGGCCAACTGAGTATTATACAGAGTGTCCAAGTTAGTTCAGTCAGTGTCCAAGTTCTTGCATGAGACAGAGATGGAGAGTGTAAAGGAGAACAGATGGAGAAGTATCTTATTCAATATTTGAACTGAAACCACAACAGACTGAGTATCTAGGTATTTATACTGAGTAGAATGGATGAGGCAATATACAGACAAGGCAGGATTACCAATAAATGACAAGTGCAGTTGCATGAAGTCAGATGTAGATAGTGATAGAAATTGTGTCATGGAGTAGCTCATATGTAGTAGTGTGTTGCACCCTTCCCAATCATTGTCTGATTCACCAGCTAGGACATATAATCAATTTCATGTGGCTATGTACTTGAGCAAATTCCCACAGTAAATTTTCCAATTTTGTCTGTCAAGTTTGAGTGCAAAAATTTGACCATTTTCACTTGTTTTACCTGGAAGTTCCTTTCTCCTGATTTTCCTTTTCTCCTGGCTAGGCAGGGCTCATAACCTATAGAGAGGTGGTGGTCTGCACAGGGAAGGTCTAGCCTGTAGAAGGGAGAAGGAGTGGAGAGCTGTAGGTAACCTCAGTAGTCTGGCATGCTACTTATATTAGATGTACCTGTAGGTAACTACAAGGTATCAGTAAGTAGATGTGGTGGTTAGTAGATTGTCCTCACCCTCAGTAGTCTGGCAAGCTATTGAGGGACTATGGTAATAGAAACTACTGTAGTGCGATGTATGCTTATGTAAGTATGTAAACAAACCATAACAGTCTGTTTATAACTCCAACACCATATCCTGTAGAGTCCAGTGTATCCTTTCTTTGATTACTCACACTGGACTCTAGTCTGGGCCTTGTCTGAATTGCCCAGCAGCACTCACTTTGTGTGTTTCTGTCAGGGGGTCCGGTCAAGTCCAGATGAAGGCGGACAAAGGAGGAGAGCAGAGGGCTGGACAAGAGGTTAGTCTGGCTGGAGTTGGTGACCGCTTGGATTCAACAACTAAGGACAACGAGTGTTGATCCCTTGCATAGGTTCCAGTCAAGGTGATGGAGACGGAGATGGAGATGGAGACAGGCAGAGACTGGAGTAGTGACTAAGTTGATTTCAGACTGAGGTATACAGAATAACTACAGAGTACTTATACTAAGTAAGAACTAGAGTCGAGTATTTACAGTAACAAGTAAACAACCTAAAAGGCGGACAAGGGACAACTGGAGTTAGGACTAGGTCAGGTCCGGTGAAAATGATACAAGGCAAAGGATATAACAAGTACACAGAGAACTCACAACCAAGCAGGGTTGACGGTGAGGTGTGGTAATGAGTGAACAGGGAATAGACCAAGGGTCGTACTTGATGGAAGTATAACTGCATGATGGTGACCAGAGTAACTGAGAGCAACCGGAGTCGAGCTATAGGGCTGCGATGCAACTGGAGTAACTGGATAAGACCCAGAGTTGGACATGGTTGTAACAGTTTCCAGCAAGTTTTGGCTTGAACAGAAACAGTAAAGATTTTAATATTAGAAGCTATGGTGATGTGTTGCTGGTCTTCATATCAACATCAATGCTAGCAGAGTTTAAAGACTTACTACCTGACATCTTTGAGACCTGCTCAATTGACAGTCATTCTGTTTAGTGGAAACAGACACATGGAAAGATGAGAACCCATACTCACCCTGCTTTCCAGTTCATGCATGTACTGGCTTTAATATAATTGCCATGATACTAGGGTGAGTCTCTGATGCATTTAACAACTAACAGACCGTGTGCCCAGTGTCAGAGACTGAAGAGAAGAGACACTGGGCACAAAAATTTTAAATATACAAACAATCCAAACAAAGGATAACAAGGAAAAACAATAGCCACAAGTCAGATGACAAACCTTGAAAGGAAATAAGCTGAAGTAATCACTAAAAATGCATCACATAACCCAATAAGAGGTGCACAAAAACCCAATATTAACAATAAGGTCATGCAAGCCTTGGTAGGATCTGCAATGCATGGATGATAAAGGTTCTTTGACCAAGTCTTCATGAATAATGGATCTTCTTTAGAATCTCTGACTGCTCTGCAACATCTATCAACTGCTCTTGGAGATCCAACACCAGGGTGTTAATGGTTAAATCATTACCCCATTGATGTCTTAAGTGTTAGTTTTGGTGATTGCCATGTCTTCTTATGACTCTAATCTTTAATATCATGGTCTACCCTACTTACTACCAAGTTGTTACAGCTTCATAGCTCCATTGTAGTGCTAGATGCATCTTTCAATTGTTTCCTTCACTTGTTGTTTACACTTGTCTACCCAGAAGTGCACATACTTTGTAGAGTCCAATGTTTCTGCTCTTCAGTTACTTACACTAGACTCTAGGTGCTGTATACCTTTCCACAAATGTCTATATCTTCAGATACTCATGTTCAGTGAAACAAAGTCAGGTTCAGGTAAAATAAATTATGTCTGGTGAAAATAATACAAGGTATTGTTAATATTGGGTGTTTGTGCACCTCTTGTTGTGTTGTGTGGCACATTTCCAGTGATCAGGTGATCTGTAGCCTTTGTGTTACACTGTTTTTCTTTGTTTGCTTTGTTTGTATACTTGAAATTTTCATGCACACAGTCCTTTCTCTTCAGTCTCTGGCACTGGGCACAAGAGTGCTCCTTTATGGTTTATCTTAACATGGTATCCTTATCATTGGCTAGTATCATCACCACTGGCCCAACAATACCAGTATCCTTATCATCAGCCAGTACTATTTGTATAATTAGAGTTTTAAAGTCTGGTTGTGAATCGATGAAAAAACTGGCAACTGAACCAGACTGTGGTTGCCAGTCTGGAGGTTGGGCAATTGGTGTGATTGTGGTTGCCATAGCTCGACCCATGATCAAAAAACCGGTTGCAACCAGTTTTTTTGAAAGACCAAAGTACAGGGGGATGATGCTCAAAAGGTGCTTGGTTTGTATATTTGTGATGATTAAATAGCTACGTTATAAATAATTCATGATTCAAATACTCAAAAATGCGCAAAATGAGCACCCTGTCAAAATGTGCAAATTGACAGGATGCTCATTTTGCATGTTTTTGATAGTTCAAAAGGCAAGTTATGAATATTATTCATTAATGCATGGTCTAAATAGTCAAAAACATGCAAAATGAGCACTCTGTCAAAATGCGCAAAATGACAGGGTGCTCATTTTGTGCATTTTTGATAGTTTGAAAGCTGAGTTATTAATATCATTGATAATTCATGATCTAAATACTCACAAATGCACAAAATGAGTGCTCTGTCAATTTGCGCATTTTGACAGAGTGCACATTTTGCACATTTTTGAGTCATAAGAACAGAGATTATGAAAGATTATGAAAAACTGGTTGCAACTGGTTGCAACCATACACAACCAGTTTCTATCAGTTCAGTTGTGGTCCTAGGAAAATCTGAAAGCTCTGCAACCGGTTGTGGTCCGGTTGCCTCCAAAAAGGGGCAAAAAACCGAACCAGACCGGACTTTAAAACTCTATGTATAATCATTACTAGTCAGGATGCACCTAGTCTGCTCTGGTATTCACATAATCCTCAATCATTGGATTGCTATTCTGATAGTTAAATTGCCTCATTGTATCTCCATTACTGGTCGGTATAGTACAGGTATGGCCATTACCACTGGTATACTTATTACTGGTCAATATTCTACCAGTATGACTGGTAAAATCGGTACAACCAGTATGACCATTACCAGCCTGTACAATGCTGGATTGATCATTACTAGTCAGTACAAGACCAGTATTGTCATGATCAGCCAGTACACTACCTGAATGCTTATCATTATCTTGTACTACTTGTATAATCATTACCAGATACAGTACCAGTCTGGTCCTTGCTGATAAGTACAATCCTGATATGGCTATTATCTGCCTGTACTGTTTGTATTCTTGAATTATATGATGGTGACAGCTATATCACAGGCCTGAATCCAAAATATTGTTTCCTCTCTGGCCCAACCTTAACTTATGGTGACACACTACCCTAGCCCAACCCTACAGTGTGGTGACACCCACACCCATGCTGGACTGTATATTATGGTAGCACCCCCACCTTGGCCTGACCATATCCTATAGTGATGCCCACACCCAGGCCAGACTGTACATTAGGGTGGCTCAAAGTTGGCGCCGTCGCCTTCGTCTACACCTACGTTACTGTAAATAGAAATAGGTGTCACTAGATGTCACAGAATGTCACAGAATGTCACAATCAATTATCTTGAGTGATAATCACCTGTTCAGCTTCATCCAATGCCTCTCCTGTCCTATCGGTCACGGATTCTTCGAGTCTATCTAGCCTACATGGTTCTTAGGGACTCTATAGGGCCACCAGAAGCCACACCAGACATATATGCACTGGCCAAACAATTGGAGATTGACCTCAAGATTATTGAAGGGATCAAGAAGACTTGTTACCTGCAATCACGTCCCCCTGTCATTAAAGCTGGCAACCTTCACCTTGCATGGGTGTATGCTCAGAACCCTGCTGATCATGATTGCTTTATCAATATGCTACGTGTCTCTCCTGCTGTTTTTGAAGTCCTGCTTCATCTGATCGAAGAGCATCCAATCTTCTCAAATAATTCAAATAATCCCCAGAAGCCAGTGCAAGCTCAACTAGCTGTT
>Ga0307518_10002732_pt1 | contig 12803 bp, 8 predicted proteins | sample 25_EM_MG_FD_203889 | JGI IMG/M metagenome (GOLD analysis project Ga0307518, IMG submission 203889) | Populus trichocarpa ectomycorrhiza microbial communities from riparian zone in the Pacific Northwest, United States - 25_EM | ecosystem: Host-associated > Plants > Roots > Unclassified | place...
CTGTCGTCGGTCAATCTTATGCCTGTATACAGTGATCCTTTGAGGTGTCTCACCCTCAAAGCTTCAGGCATGTGGGTTCAACTACACAGATTGTGAAATGACACACCACCTCAGGTTCTCTGGCTGTCGATGCAAATGACAATCATTGATAGATGGAACTGATGGGTGAATGCCAATGCACTCCCTCATTGTGGCCATAACCTGAGGCACATCTTTGCCATGCCTGGGGTATACAACACTGTTTGGCGATTGGGGGGTCATGTGAGAGATGGCCAGAGCGGTGTAATTTTGCCATGGTCGCCTGCTGTGTTAAATGCTTCATGAGTACTGCTGTCTCCACTCCACCATTGATGTGCACTCAAGTCTAGATCTCTGCTGCAGCACCAAGTACCCGGAAAGTGTGACAGTATGTACCAAGGTTTGGGGTAGGCACCAAAGTTAGCATAAAGAAGGTTTGCCAGGAAGGATGGTACATACACTGGTAGAGATGTCAACATGCAATAGATAATATGAATTCAGCTCAGGTTGCCGATGCATGTCAATATTGAGGGCAGACATTTGCAAGCATGAAAGAGGGGCATTGTTACGACCATGTCCAACTCCAGGTCTTATCTGGTTACTCTGGTCGCATTGCAGCTCTACAGCTCAACTCCAGTCGTGCATCACTTACTCCGGTCACATTCGCGCAGATATACCTCCATTAAGTATGACCCTTGGTCTAATCCCTATACAGTCCTTACTACACCTCACCGTCTACCCTGCCTTGACGTGAGTTCTCCGTGTACCCATTATATCCTTTGCCTTGTATCATTTTCACCGGACCTGGTTTATTTTACCCGAACCTGACCTAGTACTTTCTCTGGTTATCCCTTGTCCGCTTTTTAGGCTGTTTACTTGTCACCGTAAGTACTCGTCCCTAGTTCTTACTTAGTATAAGTACTCTGTAGATTATCCTGTATTCTTCAGTCTGAAATCAACCATAGTCACTACTCCAGTTCTGTCTGTCTCTGTCTCTGTCTCCGTTTCCATCTCCAACCTCTTGACCAGAACCTACACAAGGGATCAACGCTCGTTGTCCTTAGTTGTTGAATCCAAGCGGTCACCAACTCTGGCCGGACTAACTCCTTGTCCAGCCCCCTGCCCTTGTCCTTCGTCTGCTTCCATCCGGACTTGACCGGACCCCCTACCGGAGTAGACCCGGACTTGACAGTATTTCAGACTCACACTTGTGTGGGTTCACTATACAAAACTTCATATGCAAACTAGTTCCGTTTCCTCATAACCATGACTACACGCTCTCGCACTCGTACTGCTGCCGCACTTGCTGAAGAAGCAGGTGCAGTAAATGACCTCCATCTTTCTGCTGCCCAGCAAGCCCTGTCTAACTGCAGGCAACCTCCAGCTTCTGTTAGCCAATTCCGGAGCTTCACAGCTTGAAACCCCACAGCATCTGTGACTCCGCATCGAGATGCTGCATCTCAGAGCCTTCGTGGTTCTGCAGACTTAGGTCACCATGAATCTGTTTCTGGTGATCGGTTTCCCTACCATCACGACCCCACTCCGGAACGTCGCGAACCCGGTCGTTTCCAATGGTTCGGCCCTGAGGACGGTCCCAGAGATGATCCGGACAACCCTGGAGATGACAACAACAACAATGACGACGATGAATTTCTCGACGCCACGGAAGAGCTAGACCCTAGTCTGGCTGTCTTCCACAATCTCGCCGTCGCTGTCAACCGTCTCTCCCGCTCCTCTCGTCGTACCAATGACTCCTCTTCCTCCCGTGCCAAGGTCCGTGAACCGGACACCTTCAATGGTATGGACCCAAAGAAACTCCGGACCTTCTTGGTCCAGTGTGAACTATGTTTCCAGGATCGTGCCAAAGCTTTCCGCCAAGATAGGGCAAGGGTAACGTTCGCCCAGTCTTATCTAAAAGGCATGACACTGGGATGGTTCGAACCGGACCTCCTCAACTCCGGTAATCCGGCTGACCGTCCATGTTGGATGGACAGCTGGGTCCACTTCGTAGCAGAACTCCAGAGTACCTTTGGTCCTCACGACCCAGTTGCTGATGCTGAGCACCAGCTCGAGCATCTCTGGATGAAAGACTTGTACCGTGTTACGCGGTACATCGTAGATTTCAACCGCCTTGCATCGCAGGTCCAGGACTATGGAGATGGCGCGCTCCGTCACCTATTCTACTCTGGTCTCCCAAATCGCCTCAAGGACAAGATTGCTCGAGTTGGAAAACCCCTGACTCTGAATGGGCTGCGAGCCCTTTGTCAAGAGATCAACGCACACTATTGGGAGCGCAAAGATGAGATCTCTCGCATGATGAAGACCCAGTCCACCTCATCCCCAACCAAGTCCTCCAACTCCGGAGGCAACTCATCCAACTCCAGTCAGGAGAAATCCAAGACCGGAAACCCCTCCAGCTCCGCCAACTCCTCTGGCTCGTCCAAGGTGACCAGCAACCAGTCCTCCTCTGGTTCCAGACCAGACTTAACCAACAAGCTTGGTAAGGACGGGAAGCTAACTGCAGACGAGCGAAAAAGGTGTCTGGAAAACAACCTCTGCATGTTCTGCGGAGGTACCGGTCATTTTGCGGACAACTGTCCAAAGAAGACCAAAAAGGCCAAAGCTTGCGCTGCAGCCATCACTGCTGAGTCTGGTAAGACGGACTCGAACTCAGGTGCCAACTCCAAGTCAAAAAAAGAGTAAGCAGCTCCCGGCCCTCCACACAACTGGTGAGCTGCGTTGACTCCGGAAGTGCACCCAAGGAGGCCCACCTCAACGCATCCGCTCTTTACGACCCAAATTCCCTTATGCCTCATGTTCTCCTTTTGTCTTACGATTTACCAGAACTCCGTGTGCTTGTGGACTCCGGTTCCATGCACTGTTTTGTAGATACCAAATATGCTCTCGGACACTCTCTCTCCACTTACTCCGTTTCCCCGATTGTACTCCGGCTATTCAACGGTACCTCCAATTTTGTAATTACTCAAGCTGTCGACCTATCAGTGAAATTCCCTGCATCCGGTGATGTCACCCCTATGACCTTTTACCTCACTCTGCTAGATTCTGAATGCATGATTGTCCTTGGACATAACTGGCTCACCCGCTACAATCCGTTGATTGACTGGGTACTGAGCAGTTCAACTTTCTGGACCCCTGCACCAAGTTTGCTAGTGCCCCTGTCGACTCCCTCTCCGGTTCAGTCCAGTAACCCTGACTCCGGCCTCTCTGGCCAGTCTACCCCAGGCCCAGTGCCATCTGTCGACACTCCGGTTTGCACCCCTCCGCACATCTCTCTAATCAATGCAGCCGCATTCGTGCGTGCGTGCAGTTTAGAAGGATCCACGAAATACCAACTCCAGCTGCATCCTGCCAACTCAGCAAAAGCCCAGTCTTCTTCTATATCAACTCCGCCGGACTTGGACATAGTTCCTCTGGAATATCGCGATTATGCAGATGTGTTCAGTAAGGCGAAGGCCTCTGAACTTCCCCCACATCGCAACTATGATTTGAAGATCGAACTAGAAGAAGGTACTTCACCACCTTTGGGAACCCTTTACTCACTGTCTCCGGTTGAGCTCTCCGCTCTCTGGATGTTCATCAATGAGAATATCACTACAGGTTTCATCCACCCTACCGCTTCCTCCCATGCTGCTCCGGTCCTCTTCGTAAAGAAGAAGGATGGCTCACTCCGCCTCTGTGTTGACTTCCGAGGCCTAAACAAATTACCAAAAAGGATCGCTACCCACTCCCCCTAATCTCTGATCTATTGGATTCCCCCAGCCATGCTAAGATCTATTCTAAGATCAACCTCCGTGTAACGGTCTAACTTTTTATCTTATCTAATCTGTGATTAGATGACATCTTATCTTATTGTAGCGTAGTATCTAATCTAGTGCATCTTATCTGTACACCTGTCTGGACCACAGCCTCGTGCTGTGCATGCTGTATCCCTTGATGTCATTAGCATAGCCTTACCACAGGATGGCAGCTGTGTTCACTGCCTCATACAGCATACAGCCTCATGGATAGCCTCGCACAGGACACGTGTAGTGTAGTATATGTACTGCTGCAATCCAGCACCCAGAGGCTCTCCATTCGAGCTCTCTTTGGGTTTTCGCTCTAAGACACTTGTGATCCTATTCCCTCCTCAGAGTCTCGTGTGTGGTAGTTCTTTGGGTGTTTGCCCTTAGGGTTGTCTCACTCCGGCACACGTACCATCTAGTCCGGATAGCTCCGGGTGATGAATGGAAGACCGCTTTCTGTACGCGCTATGGGTCTTATGAGTGGTTAGTAATGCCCTTTGGCCTCACTAATGCCCCTGCAGCATTCCAGCGGTTTTTCAACACTATCTTTGCTGACATGCTGGATGTCTGCGTCGTCGTGTACCTCGACAACATCCTCATTTACTCCGAGGATATGGAGTCCCACCAGCAGCACGTCTGGGAAGTTCTCCGCTGACTCCGGTTGCATGGCCTCTTTGCCAAACCGGAGAAATGTGAGTTCCACTCGGACTCAGTAGAGTATCTTGGCTATCGCCTCTCTCCGGACAGTTTGACTATGTCTCTGGACAAGATCCAAACCATCTCTGACTGGCCCGAACCTCGAAAGGTGAAGGACGTCCAGTCCTTCCTGGGCTTTGCCAATTTCTACCACCGGTTTATATTCAACTACTCAGACCTTGTGGTTCCACTTACCCGGCTCACCCGGAAGGATGCTCCTTGGAACTTCTCTGAGGACTGTCGACGCTCTTTCAATGCTCTCAAGCATGCCTTCACTACCGCGCCCATACTCACTCACTTCATTCCGGACACCCCTATTATCGTGGAAACTGATGCCTCCGACTACGCTGTTGCTGGTATCCTGTCTATCACCTGCGCCGATGGAGAGATTCGTCTGGTCGCCTACTACTCCCGGACCTTGACTGCTCCAGAGTTAAACTACGACACCCACGATAAGGAACTACTTGCTATCTTTGAAGCTTTCTGGAACTGGCGCCATTACCTTGAAGGCTCCGCCTCTCCTATAGACATCGTCACGGACCACAAGAATCTGGAGTACTTCTCGACCTCAAAAGTACTCTCCCGCCGGCAAGCCCGGTGGTCCGAGTTTTTATCCCAATTTAATCTTGTCATTCGCTTCTGCCCTGGTAAGCTCGGTGCCAAGCCTGATGCCCTCACTAGACGATGGGATGTCTACCCCAAAGAGGGGGATAGTGGCTACGCCTGGGTTAACCCCCAAAATCTCCGGCCAGTGTTCACTCAAGAACAGCTCACTAATTCACTTCACGCTACCTATCTAGAGTTCCCGGTCCTCCATGCAGTCACAATCATGGATGTAGAAACACTCCATAGCGACATCCTATCTGCACTACCCTCCGACCCCATTTCCCAGATCCACCTCGCAAACCCCCTGGACTCACGTTGGTCCACTGACAAGGCAGGATTCCTCCGACTAGATGGTCGTATCTATGTACCGGACTCAGACGATCTCTGTCTCCATGTCCTTCAGTATCGACATGATCACCCACTAGCTGGTCACTTTGGGCAAAACTGGACCTTGGAACTAATCTGGCGTGAGTACACTTGGCCTGGTCTCTGGACCTTCATCAAGGACTACGTCTGGTCATGTACCTCCTGCGCTTGAGCTAAGACACTGCGCCATTGACCCTATGGGTTACTAAAACGGCTCCTTGTACCGGAAAGACCTTGGAATTCCATATCCATGGACTTCATTGAGCAGCTCCCTGGCTCTACCGGATTCACAGCTATCCTGGTCATAGTAGATAGGCTCTCTAAACAAGCCATCTTCATTCCTACTCACGACACCATCACTAGCCCAGAGCTCGCAAAGCTCATCTTACTCCACGTATTCTCCAAGCACGGTGTTCCCGCCCATGTCACTTCAGATCGCGGTACTGAGTTTGTCTCACACTTCTTCCGGTCACTCAGAAAAGCCCTCGACATGCGCCTCCACTTCACCTCCAGTTACCACCCGGAGGGCGATGGCCAGACAGAGCGATCCAACCAGACACTCGAACAATACCTCCACATCTACTGCAATTACCAGCAGGACAACTGGGCGGACCTACTCCCACTGGCGGAGTTCGCATACAACAACGCACCAAGTGCTACTACAGGAGTCTCACCATTCTTCACCAACAAAGGTTATCATCCTAACATCTCCGTCTATCCGGAACACGATATGACCTCTGCACGGGCTTGTGACTACACAGTCGACCTTGAGTTGCTGCACCAATACCTTCGAGAAGAAATGGCCAATGCACAACTTCGCTACCAAGGTCCAGCTGATGCCAAACGCACTCTGGCACCGGACTTCAAAGTAGGCGATCAAGTATATGTGAAAGCCAAATACTTCCAGTCTACTCAACCATCCAAAAAGCTATCAGAGAAGAACTTGGGGCCCTACAATATCATTGCGCAAGTAGGCTCCCTCTCTTTTACGCTCCGTCTTCCAGATTCCATGCGCGCTGTTCACCCCATCTTCCATGTCTCCCAACTCGAACCGGCCATACCCAACACCATACTGGACCAGATACAACCTCCTCCGCCACCGGTGGAAGTTGATGGTGAACCGGAGTTCGAGATCTCTGAGATCCTCGACTCCAAGATTGACCGTCAACGCAGAATGTGCAAGTTGCTTTACTTGGTACGTTGGTCCGGTTACAAAGGAACTGATGAAGAAGCGTCATGGCTTCTCGCCACTGAACTTGGCAATGCTATGGAACTCTTAGAAGATTACCATGTCCGGTACCCGGACAAACCCAGACCACTCACGTCCATGTAACAATACTCTCGCTCTCCATTTCTCTTATCTGTTTCCCCTATCTTTTTCACTCTGTCTCAAGTAATATCACTCACTCTCAATTCCAGTCCACTTTTCTTTATAAAACAAGAGTAAAACTAATTTACAATTTCTATTTACAAAGAGTCCGGACCGGACCAATCACTCCGGCACACCGTTGTCAGGATTCTCCTGCTCCTCTTGGAGCCCCTGTACCTCCTGTTCGACCTCCTCCGGGTCGACCTCCGCCTCACTATCCTCTGACTCCTCGTCTTTGTCCCAAGGCACCATGAAGAAACAGCACTCCTTGAGAAAGGTCTCGAGGCCAGCGCTCAGGTGGTCGTTGGACCGCAAAACAGACCACGTGGAGTCCGCGATCCGGGCCATCTGCCTGGTCATCGCCTCCACCGCTGCTGTCAGTCTGTCCATCTGCTCCAGGAAGGGACCAGTGTTGAAACCGGACCTTGACCCGGACGGACCCGCCACCTCCACTACCTTGTCGTTGTCGATGACAACCTTCGCCATCGTCTTCTTCTTCTTCCTCTTTTCACCGCCTCGTTCTCTTTCGCCTTGCTCTTTCCCTTGTCCAACACTGGACCCGGACCACCCACCTCTGGCCACTCGCACCGCTCCTTGAGCCCGGCACACTTCATGCATGCGTGTTGCTTGGGCTTTTCAGGGTCCCGCTCGCACTTGGCCTTGTGCTTGGCACAACGAACGCACCTGCCAGGAGGTTATTATTAAAAAAATCATAAAGAAGAATAAAATAAAAAAACTTACTGGACGTTGTCATTCCGGTCATCACTTGGGCCCACCTCTGGTTCCTCCCTTGCTCGCTTCTTCGACACCTCCTGCGCCATCACTCTCTGCCTCACCGCTACCTCTGCAGCCCTCCGCTGCACCTCCGCTCGTTCATTCTCTGCCTGCTCGCGCACTCGGCGCTCTGCCTCCGCCTTGGCCCTCTCTGCCTCCTCTCGTGCTCTGGCCTCTGCCTCTTCACGCGCTCGTCACTCCGCCTCTTCCCAGTGTTGCTTCTCCTCTCTCTTGACCTGCTTGTGTCGACGCCTCTCCTTCATTTTGGCATTGAGGATGGACACCTTGTCTTCGCTACAGGACTGGAGCTCCGGTGTTGTCGCCTTGGTCCAATCCTTGGACTCAACCGCAGAGGGAACAGTGGGGGTGGTGGACTTGACAATGTTCAACATGTTGTTAGAGGACAGAGAACTGAGGGTACAGGCAAAACTGGTCTGATCTCTATAGATCCAAAATTCATACTCAGACAAACACTCCGGACTCCGCATTGTCCTAGGTGACCACGTCAGCCTCACTGGGGCCTCATGGGTTCGGCCCCTAAAGGGGGGATACTGTTACGACCATGTCCAACTCCGGGCCTTATCCGGTTACTCTGGTCGCATTGCAGCTCTACAGCTCAACTCCGGTCGTGTTCGCACAGATATACCTCCATTAAGTACAACCCTTGGTCTAATCCCTATACAGTCCTTACTACACCTCACCGTCTACCCTGCCTTGACGTGAGTTCTCCGTGTACCCGTTATATCCATTGCCTTGTATCATTTTCACCGGACCTGGTTTATTTTACCCAGACCTGACCTAGTACTTTCTCCGGTTATCCCTTGTCCGCTTTTTAGGCTGTTTACTTGCCACCGTAAGTACTCGTCCCTAGTTCTTACTTAGTATAAGTACTCTGTAGATTATCCTGTATTCTTCAGTCTGAAATCAACCATAGTCACTACTCCAGTTCTGTCTGTCTCTGTCTCTGTCTCCATTTCCGTCTCCAACCTCTTGACCAGAACCTACGCAAGGGATCAACGCTCGTTGTCCTTAGTTGCTGAATCCAAGCGGTCACCAACTCTGGCCGGACTAACTCCTTGTCCAGCCCCCTGCCCTTGTCCTTCGTCCGCTTACATCCGGACTTGACCGGACCCCCTACCGGAGTAGACCTGGACTTGACAGGCATCCAGCCCTAGTTGGGAATCGTGCTCAGCACAGCTGCATGACCATGAACCATGTCATTTTCTTCAACTCCCCACAGATGCAGAAGAAAGCAACGCTACACAATTTTTTGAAGCCACATCCAAGAATGCTGCAGTCAAAATTTGCATTGGTGCAGTCTGTGCTCGTGAGTGCAGCGTTGTTTCCAACAGGGTAATAGCGATACCACTCAGTCTGGTGCCCAACAGCCATCATCTGATCCTCAGTGTCAATCACCCAGCTGTTCAACATCAAAGTTAAACTACTACTGGAGAATGGCCTGCTAGTCAAACTCATTGATGATCGAAAACATCCTTGCCTAAAAGATGCAAAGTCTTCGCTGCCTGCTGGTAGGGGTGGAAACGCTGATCCAGCGCATGAGTTTCAAGCTATGCTGAAGAGAAGGTAGATAAGACTTACCTCTAAAGATCGCTTGGATTGATCTGTGTGCCAAAGCAAGCCTCTGGATCTTCTGGGCTGAAGTGCTTGCAAAAGATGGATGATGGGCCAACGCCATGCATTGGCCTGATTTGGCTTTCTGTGGTGACAGGGGCTGCACTTTCTCACAATTATTGGGTTGACAAGGGACGAGCAAGCATTTACATTATCAAAGGTGGTAGTGGGTAACAAAAAATGGGAGATCTTATGATACAAAGACTAACCAGGCCTTTAAGCTTCAAGGCTCACTGTGCCACAACAGATATGATTTTGGATGCTCACCCCTCACCATGTAGATTTGCAAGGGCATCTACTGCTAAGCCTTTCACCTCATCTAGGGTGTCCATAATGTGATTGTATCTGACAGCAAATGGTCGCATTTCCTGGGAAATAGAAAGCTCGGGTCAACAATCACCCATGACATATATACAAACACAGACCAGAGAAACTGCATCTAAGATTATTCTACCAGTGACCGGGTCAGCCAAGGGGGGTCCCTTTCATTGCTGGTCAGTGGCATGGTCCATGGGTGTGGTGGAGTGTGAACTCACCTGATGTTGGGGGGCCACTGGGGAGAGAACTTCTTGCTTCTGTTGATGGTCAGAAGAGTGTCAGAATCCACTGAATTGGTGGAGACCTACAATGGGGAAAGGAACTGCAGTAGTGGGGAACAAAACCTCTGGTACCAGGCCCTCCTGCTTCTGGGAAAGAATCCATCCATCATTGACAGTTATGCAAGGTAAGATAGTGCCCACTGTGACTTACAAGGGTGAAAGGGTGTGAAAGGGCACCTGCTGGATGTTGTGATGGCAGTGGAAGGTCTTTGTCTTCCTGCTTCTGGCGAGGGGTCATCAGCATTTGTGATGACATCAGAGGGACCATCAGCTGTGATTTAACTAACTTACAATTGGAAAATAAATTTCAGGAGTGGAAAGGAGGGTTTTAATGCCCTCTGAATGATGCAGTGCTGGAGACCAAGGATCTTCGGGTCTTGGACAAAGCCTAGGACGTAGCCTGTAAGGTGAGGCACGAACCATATCTCTGTGGGGAAAGTTGTGCTTCACAGGAGTCATGGTGGTACAAAAGGACAGGAGCAGGAGTATTTTCTGGGACAATCGCCCTTTTATACTGCTCAAACGGGAGGAATAAAGGAGAACTCACTGTACAAAGACACAAGATCTTGATTAATGCCAGCACAGATCACTGAACACATTACAACAGCCACCAGGCTTGAATAAATGTGTAGAATGTGGGGTGAAACAGATGAAAGATCTGGGACGACATGACACCACTTTTAGACTTACCATGATGCCAACCAGGCCAAAAAAAAGGGTATGGTCCTATCATTGGTTGGGACTGTGATCAAGGCACAACTTACATCTGGACAGTCAACCAATTTTTCAACTGATTGGTGCAACAGTAGTAGTACAGCCTGAAACACAGCCCAACAGCATCCTCATTTGATATCCATGATTTGATGTTTGCTGTTCCATGTCACACCTTGTCACAACACGTGACTCCATCGTTTAGCATTTAATGTTTAACCTCAACCTCAATGCACATTAACATTTCTTACGGACCATGTTCAGGTGCGCACAAGCTGCACACCACACATTGCTGGACTCACGTTTCAGCCACTCCTCACTGACCTTCCGCTACAAGGTGCATGAGATGAACCATTGCACCCACTTGACTAGGATTCAAGTCACAGGTGTTGGTGCGGGTATTATGCAACGGGTGCTATGCGGGCATATGGATCGTCATTCAAGTTACCTACTGGCACGTCAGATAAGAATTCCAGACTTTTTTTCATTACACTACTTACCATTGCATGCCATGCACCACCTGCCCAACTCAACAACAACAACATCAACATCAACTTTGCCCTCAACCTAGATCATGACTACCATGACCCACGACATGACAACAACAACTTTGCACTGATAGCACTGTCCACAATGCAATGACTACAGCATGCACACACAACAATAACACATGAGCATTGCCATCCTCGCCCTCCAGTTGCATAGCACTACCACTACTGACTACCACCACGATTGCGATCACCACTACCATGCACAGTAATGCCAACCTCACAAGGAAGCTTTGCAAGTTGGATGGTGGCCTGGACAGTACAGGTAAGTCCTCAGGTTTCAATCTCCAGTGTTGATGCATGTGCCTAGTGTTTTAAGGTCTGGTCTGGTCCGGTCTTTTGACCTAATTTTGATTGGACCGGGACCGCATCGGTCCTAGAAAATCTTGATTTTGAAAAAGACCGGACTGGACCACCAAGGACCGGTCCTTATCGGTCCTCACATGTGGTAGGACCAGTTTGGACCAGTCCTTTGGGGAACCGGTCCGAAACTGATGAAGACTGGTTTATGTTAGTATTTTATGCAAAGATGGCACCCCCTGTTTTGCACAAATCATGAGGGTTGCTGTTTTGCACGTTTTTGACATTTAAATAGCAGGATTCTCAACAATTAACTGTCAAAAAAAAAACATAAACATGATCAACCCAGTGGAATTCCTAGTATTTGATATGCAAAGATGGCACCTCTGTTTTGCGCAAATCATGGGGGTAGCTGTTTTGCGCATTTTTGACATTTAAATAGAAGGATTATTCTCAATATTTTCATTTAACTGACAAAAAACAACATAAAAATGCTCAACCATGTTGAACTCATAGTATTTTATGTGCAAAGATGGCACCCCTGTTTTGCACAAAGTGGGGGTGTGGCTGTTTTGCGCATTTTTGACATTTAAAATGGCTGAATTATTCAAAATGTTTTCATTTAACTGTGAAAATTATTCCACCTCAGATATGCCAAAAAGACCAGACCAGGACCGGTCCTTGATCCCAGCCCAAAATGTCAGGACCAGGACCGATGCTGTATGATTTTGGGCAGGACCAGGACTGTGGACCGGTCCTAAATCAGTCCAGTCCGGTCCAGTCTTCAGTCTTTCATCGGTCCTAGGACCGGACCTTCAAACACTACATGTGCCAACTCTGTCAAGTCAACTCACATCAAGGCAGGGTAGACGGCGAGGTGTGGTAATGAGTGAATAGAGCATAGTCCAAGGGTCGTACTTAATGGGAGGTTATCTGTGTGACTGTGACTGGAGTAAGTGATGAGTGACCGGAGTTGAGCTGTAGAGCTGCGATGTGACTGGAGTGACTGGATAAGACCTGGAGTTGGACATGGTCATAACATGACCCCCCAATCGCCAAACAGTGTTGTATACTGTCAGAACCGGTTCCTCCGACGAACTCCGACACGAGTGGAGTTAAGTACGAAGGGTTGTCGACGACAGGCGGAGGAGATGTGTCAAGACCGGTTCTCCTCGACGATCTTACTAGGAGGTCCAGGGATGCAGGGGACTAATGAGGAGGTAAGTCCAGACACTAGTAGGTGCTGGTTAGTGCGGACAATCAAGTCCGGGTCATACGGACGAAGTCCAGGCACTAGAGAAGCACTGGGAGTAAGTCCGGGTTTTTGCGGAGTAAGTCCGGACCGCGGGAAAGTGGTCCGGAGTTGATCGCAGCTTGTCCG
>Ga0307518_10002733_pt1 | contig 12803 bp, 9 predicted proteins | sample 25_EM_MG_FD_203889 | JGI IMG/M metagenome (GOLD analysis project Ga0307518, IMG submission 203889) | Populus trichocarpa ectomycorrhiza microbial communities from riparian zone in the Pacific Northwest, United States - 25_EM | ecosystem: Host-associated > Plants > Roots > Unclassified | place...
AGTTTTCAGAAGCTCCTGAGTCTGCTGCTGGCGCTCTACGAATCTTCTCCCAAGACTGCTTTGTTGAGGTTAGACTCCTTCAATTTTCTGCTCATAATCTATTCAGTTTCTTTTCAGCTTTCCACTTTCAATCTTTGATAAATTTCAAGATTTCTGTTAACATCATCTTTGGTTGTTTCATGGAGGGTTGTGATGCATCAGTGATCAAGCAACACTGTAAAATTAGAAAGGGATGCAGAAATAAACCTGTCTTTATCTGGAAATGTTTTTTACTTGCTATTTTTTTAGCCAAGAAAGCTGTTGAATCACATTGTCCAAGAGTGGTTACTTGTGCAGATGTCTTGGCAATTGTTACAAGAGACAGTTACAATGGTAAGAGCTAAGAAAATTACCTTAGGTTTGAAGTTTGTCTACAATCCTAACTCGATATTCGTGCACTACTCAGCTAAGAGCCCCTTAGGTTTGAAGTGCAAATGGGAAGAAGAGATGGGCCAGATGGCCTTGTCTCTGAGGCTTCAAGAGTGGCGGGAAACATTCTTCACGCGAATGACAGTCTCTCAAGTAACCTCACTCTTCCAATCCAAAGGGTTATCTATCCTCGACATGGAAGCCCACTCGGTCGGTGCCTCTCGCTGCTAGGAGTTATGTCCAGAATTTATAGCTGCAGCCTGTCATTTGACGTTGACCCAAACATGAACCAAAACCATGCTAAAGAATTTCGTGAAACATTTCCTGAAGAGAATTTTGATCCAACTGTTCTTGCGCCAAATGATCCGACAGCATTGAATTAGACAACGCCATTTACCATAGCCTTCAGAAGGGCTTTGGCTTGCTAGGAACGGATCGGTTGGCTTCGGACCCAAGAACTCAGGTGTATGTGAATTTAATGGCCAACTATCAAGAGCTATTTTACAGTCACTTTATCACAGCCACGATCAGGTTAGGTATTACAGGGGTTAAAACAGGGAACGAGGGAGAGATCAGGCAAGATTGTGGATCATTTAATAATAACAGTGTTTACTCTAGTGCCAACAAGCAGACCATGTATGGGTTTGTTCTATAACTTTGGCATTAAATCCTATAACATAAATGACAGCAAGTGAATAATTTCAAATGAGCATATAAATAAAAATATCATTGTTTAATGCATACGCAAGATTACAGACTTACAGTCTTGGTATAGGATCAAAGAACAAAAATTATCCCATTCCAATGAATTTGGAAATTTTAAATGGATTGACAACAAGAAATCAGCGTCAGCTTTACCACCTAATGTAGTAACGGCAAATTTAAGCTCATTGGGATGATCAGTTCAGCTTCAAAGAAGTTCCATCTCTCTTCAACAAAGCATCACTGGAACTTTTCTGAAGCTATCTTCATGAAGCAAGATGAGTGCACCAAATGAGTTCAACTGTTTGTGCAGACACCATAAGATTTCACTTCACAAAAGGAACCCCAGAAGGAGTTCGCAAAGCATATTCCTCATACTTCGACCCAAAAAACTGCCTCAAGAAAAACTCTTCGTACGGTATCCGTTGAGAAAAGAAGCGCCAGACAACAATTGCAAATCCAATTGTCGATATGGGATTACATAACATTATCTGAGTGCCAACTGACCAGATTAAAAAACCAGTATATGATGGATGGCGAAAAAACCTATAGATTCCATGAGTAATCAAATTATGGTGCTCCTCATGATAAACCTTAATCAGATGCGTGAATGCTAGTCCAGCTGTTATAATCGCTAGTTTCCGGATAATCTCTCCAATTGTAACCATCACGAGACCTAAATTGCTTACCCACCAATATTCCTTCAACCCAGGAAATAAAGCAATCTCAACGACATATTCGAGCAATGAAAACATCATCGCAAACACATAAGCTTTGCTGATCAAAAGTGAACTAAGATTAACTTTTGATCTCCCGTGAATAGCAGCCGCTAAAACGTATTCAGAACCATGAAAAAAGAAAACAGCCAGAATCATCTGGGATAACTGTCTGCAAGCCGTATATCCAAAAATTTCTGTCATTTTGTTAGATCAAAGAGAGCCAATTTCAGTCCCTTGTGACACTCAAACTTGTCTCCACACTAATGTGCTAAAGGCAGTGAATGTAAAAATAACTTTAAACCTGAAAAGGGACAGCAGCTAGACATCATTAATCCTGAAACCTCAGGCTTCCTATCACCCAAAATTTGCTTCAACAATAACATCTTTCTCTGAAAAACAATAAAGGGCTTCTAAATTTGTTTCTAAATTTATCAAGATTTGATGGTTATTATCAACATAGTACAATCAAAGTCCCAGAAACAGAAAAGATTATACATTAAGGTATATCATATATTATACTAAACATATTACAATGATGGAAAAGTCGATTCCTTTAACCATATACACAACATAATTGATAAAGAAAAAGAAAACCCAGCATTAAAAACAGCTTGAAATCACACATGCCAAAAGGGTTATCAAGAGAATACTTAAATATTAGTTAGAGCCTTAAATGTACAAAAAGAACATCAAAGCTTGAATCTTTAAGAGTTTAAAGAGAGAGTTCTCACCTCTTGAAATTGATATCGAGTTCTGCTGGTTGGATTGAGAGAGAGAGGAGATGGGCGAGAGAGAGATTAACGTTTGATAACTCTTGATAAAAGTGAAACCATTTTAACAAGTTTTATGGAAAAAGAAAGAGAAATATTCTATTACTGAAAAAGGACTATATTTACTTCCGTTTCGTGAATTTGTGATGCTGTTGTTTAGAACTCCTAGATTTTTTGTTCCGCTACACTCGGGTCGAAATATTCTTTTATAACTTAAAATAGATGTGAAGATACTTGGTAAGTAAAAAATCTGATGTTTACTGGAATTTTTTTTTGATATAATTATATATTAGAAAATGTATTTTTTAAAAAAAAATAATGAGATGATAATAAATTAGATTGATTTAAGCTAACTATATTTAAACCGTGAAATCGTGATTTAGTTATCAAATCGTGATAATTTTATAAAATTTAAATTAAAATAAATTAGAAAGTCCAATTATAATAAACAAATTATTAAAAGTAAAAGAAAAACATTAAATTTAAAAAAACCTAAAAAAATGATTCGAGTAAATATAAATTGATGGTTTATGCAATTCTATGAGTCGGACCAAATTGTTTCTAACATACAAAAAAAATGCCTAAGTGATATCAATGTTTTTCTAAAATAAAAAATTATGACTCATGTCATTGACCTCACTGGATCAAATAAGCCAAGTTAATTTAATAATATAATTAAAAAAATTAATGAAGAAAAAAATAAAAAAGCTTGAGATAACCAAGGTAATTTTAAAAATTAGTTAAAAATCCTATAAAAAACAAAAAAATAAATAAGAAATAACGGAGACTAATTTCTAATTAAATCAAATTGAAGGATAAAACTTTAAAAAATGAGCTTAAAATAACCAAATATGACATATAAAAATCTTGAGGAGGATGAAATTGAAAACAAATTTCAATTCTATAAACTAATTCAAAAAAGAAATAACAATTAAAACAATATATACCAAATCTTAAGGAATAACAAATCTAAAGATTACTGTAAAATTTTGCAAAGCCAGACATGAAATTTGAGGAGGAGAGAAAACAAAATAAAAAAGAATAAAAAGTCAATCACGACCAAACTGGAGAGAATCACACCACACGTGCCATCTAGGGCGATAGTCTCTGCTGTAATGATTCATAAAATATCAAAGGATATTTTTTACCACAGTAAGCCACCGCATGCGCCACTCAAACACGGTGGGGCAGCTTATTCGCTGACGCATCTCACTCACATGCTAATAATTTTTTTTGTATTTATCAAAGGACCAAATTGCCCCTCATACCAAATAAGTATTATGAAAAAACCATTATGAAATTATGAATAAACCCTTGAAGCCAATGTTAAGTTTTCTTTATGTTAAGGGCAATTTAGTCTATACATTGTTCATGGAAAAATAAATTCCTAAAAAGCCCCCAGACCTACGACAATATATTTTTTGTACTTCTAAGGAAAAATAGTAATTTAACTATTCTAAAAATTACAAAAAAACAGTGTTATCCCCAAATAATTTAAGAATGACAAATGAACCCATGAAAAAACTTATTTACCCTTTTAAAAAAATATTTGATTTTTTGCAAATGACAAAACTATAATTTTACTATTCTAATCCAAATTAAGTCACGAGACATAGTTTTTTATTTTTGTTAATTGTTAATTTGTTTCCTTATTTGTTTTTATATACAGAGACAGTTAATACAATTTATCTATTTTAAGAGTTTAGATTGTAAATAAATATAAGGCAAAAATCCTAATTTTTCTGGTGTTATCATCTATCTATTATTCAATTTCACAATTGTTTTTGTTGTCTATTTCCCTGATGAGTGCACATACAAATCCGCTTCAAGGAAGAAAAAGAATAAGCAAAAGGGGAGAAAGAACTGAAATATTAATCAAGTTGACCGGAAAAGAGGAGGAGGAAATGCTTCAAGATAAATAAGTGCTATTTGTTGGCATTCCATTTATATCACAGGAGTACAATTTCCAAAAGCCATAATGTAATATACTAATTAGCTGCCAAGGTGCTAACCATACTAATTAGTCAGAACAAATTCATCATAATATGTCCTCAATTTCAACATTAAGGTCATTTATATAATTACCAATGACAAAGGAGAACCAATTAGTTTACTGCTACATTTCCTCATCTTCTGTAACTAATCTGATTCCTGGGAATCCCCAAAAAACATCAGGGCATCTGTTTGTGTAACAAAACAAAAATGAAGGACTGAACTAATGTAACGCGAGAACTAATCTCTTTACTCCAACATGACTGCATTTCTACCTTCAATGTCTCAAATGAATCGCTTCTGACCTGCAGTCACTTGGAAGTTATCTCTCTTCAATGTCTTGAACGGATCACCTCTGACCCACAGTCACTTGGAAGCCACCAGATACTGCTGAATCATAGTTCCTGGGTCAAATGTTAAGCAATAGGAATTTTGGGTTCGCCTAGATTCACGAATGCCTCTGCACGGGCCATGCGTGCCATCGCCATGTTCCAAGATACAAGGTGGTCCATAAATGCATTGACATAATTCTCTTTGTCATTCTGTTCAAAGAATGCCCCGTGATCAATACAATAAAAAAACTCATGATAGAGGAAAGAGGATGCCAATTGATGTTGCATACCTTGTAGTCAAGATAGTAAGCATGCTGCAAGACATGCAAACAAAAGAGTTATAAACAGCTTAAAATGTTAGAACCATCAGTATGTGTGTTAGAAAGAGAGATTATAAACTTACCTCCCACATATCCAAGTTGATGATAGGCTGCGAAAGGAAAAGAAGAAGAAGAAGATGACTAGTGCAATTAAAGATAAGAAAATCAAATATGTTAGGTCATAGAGATTGACATACAATGTCACCCCATACAATTGGCGTCACTGCATTCAGTGTTTTAACTACTTCCAGACGTGGTTCTTCTCTCTTCACTGCAAACAAATTACACAAAGAGGGGGGAAAAAGGAAATGGTTGGTAAAACAATAGATTGCCAAAAAACAAAAAAAGAAGAAGATCATAATGATAAGCAAAATGAACAAGTTTTGCTTTCTATCTGCTCCTTTCGCTGGAACAAACACAAACATCTAAAACAATTTTTTTGTGTGTTTATATGTATATATGTAAGCATGTATGTATGTGTATGCAGATGCACATGTGTGCACGCACACACAATAAGTGGTTTTCTTTGGAATGTGATATGCTAAATAATACTCAGAACTGAAAGGAGCATAATACCTGGCAACAACCAAAATGAAATTTATGCTACATTGCTCACAAACTAATAACTATTCAGTACTCTGCTGCACGCTAAAATGCAAATAATTCAATTATGTTGAAGTAAAGTAAGATGAGAACAATTTTGGTGCATTCCTCTCACCCCCTTGTATCATCAGAATTCCTCTTCAGGTAGCCTTTCAAGGAAATGGAAGGTTTCAAGTCGAAACATGAATGCAGAACATCTCTGAAATGTTGAATTTTACACCACAAATTTTTTGATTCGATAAAAATCCAAATACCTTCTTATTACCACTATGAAACTACTCTATCTTGAAGACAGTTTCAAAATGAGTGAATTCTAAATCAACAACTCCAAAAGATTCAATTCAAGGTTTAAAAGCAAATTAACTGAAGGAAGGACATACAGACAAGCCAAACCCAGCCAGAGCCAAATAGTGTAAGAGCTGTTTCTGCAAACTTGTTTCTGAAATTTGTAAAGGAACCAAAATCCTTTTCAATCTGCTCAAGCATGCCAAGTTCTGGCATGTCTCCTCCTCCTGGTTGCATAGATTCCCAAAAAAAATCATGATTCCAGACCTGCAATTGGAGGATCAGATGTTAGCTTTTAATTAGAGTCTTGCAAACCTTTTATTTTGGTAACAAGAATTGTGCTTGAAAATGAACCGAAGAAGCTACATATGCATAGAATCAGCCAGAAGACAAGTTCAGGCTTCCAATCAAAATACGACTACACAAATAAGCAGCAAATTTATATCAGAAAGCTACAGTAGAAAAAGAATCACCAAGGCACCCATTTTACGATCAAGACTCGTCATCCATAAAAAACAAATGACAAGTCTAGCTGGATGCTGAAAATTAAATCTTTATTCTAAATGTTATGAACATTGCAAAAAATCTTAATTAAGGGAAAAAGGAGAACTTGTTTCAGTAATTTCTTGTGAAAAAGACCAACAACACATTGTACACAAGCTTTTGTATAAGAAAATCAATATTAGAATACATTCAGAATTTTTCAAGAAATTAAACTCAAAGGGTTAGAGGTAATAACCTCAAATGACAAGTTCCGCCTATACTTTGAAGACTCTTCTAACCACAAGCTAGTATAGATAAATTCAGTTTCAATGATAAATCATTCAAGATTTATGACAACACGCTACAAAACCCTGTACATTACCTGGGCAGCATGGTTGAAATCAGGCGAAGGGTTGCCATTGTTATATGTCACCTTGACAAGGTCATCCAGAGTATATCCATAAAGTATATCACTTTTCGCTAATGCTTTATTCAATCCTTCCACATAGGCACCGTGATGTTCTTTCCAATGCACCTCTACTGTCCTCTTACTCATATAAGGTTCTAAAGCATCCTAAAAGTCAGAAGAAAACAAAAATTCACACAATCCATTTCTTATCCAAAAAGAGTTCTTATTTATCTAATTCAATCCCCATTTCTCCAAAAAACATATAAACTAGGCAAAAACCGTTCCTTTTGAATTGAAACTCTTCAAGTTGAAGGAGAAAAAAGATCACTGACAAGTTTATAAGGAGGGGTCTTCAAGGCATAGTAAGAGACAACTCTTGAAGCTCTTTGGCACCCATTAAAATGTTTCTTTTTCTGCTTAAACTGAAAAGACAAAGATCCAAAAGGGCTTTCATGAGTGAAGTAATTGAACACGGAGCAAGCAAAACATATTAGTTAGTGGAAAAGAAACAATAATAGAGCAACAAACCAAAGTAGGGAGTTGCTTGTAAGGAGTCGTCTTGAATTGGCAAGCAAAGCTGCCTGTCACTGGAACTTGAAAAGATGGTGAAGAAGAGAGAAGATTATAACTAAAACAACCCATCTTTGTAGTGCAATCCACTCTTTCTTGCCCTGTTGTTTTTGAACAATTTTTCACTTGGTACACTGATGGAAGTGTTGGATTGAACTGGTTTGAGTAAAAGATTTCATGGCTTTAGGTTTGGTTCTTTTGGGCTCATTTATTGTGTGGTTTTTGTTTTTTTGTGACTTTGTAGCCCAGGGCCCATTTAAGTCAAAAGATCTCAATTTTCAAAATTACCCTATTTATTTCCCTATCTTTTTTCTTACTCTGGAGTCTGGAGAAACTAGAAAGAGATAGGGTTTTACATGCAGCTCTTATTTTGTTGTCATGAATTTTTTCAGGAAACTTGATGATTATGCTAATGGAGAGAATCATGAATTTGAGATTTATGATCTACAGTTATTTACTCTTCCATAACAACTGTGTCAGAGTATCTGTACTAGTGTTTGTTGTTGTAGGATGAGTTTTTATAAATCAATGAGATATGATTGCATGTCCTTCAAACTTCAATCTGAGAATCAGTGAATGAACAGATTTTGTTCGACAATAAGCCACAGTAGATGTTTAAGATGCTGCCCAGAATGAATTCATCAGGTTTCTCACCAGCTTCTGTCAGCATGTTGAGTGATGATAAGCTTCACAATCACAGCCTTCATGTACGAATGCAGACATCATGGCCCCCCAGGCTGCTTTGTCTGGCCTATCAAGCATATTGAAAACCTTAAAAGAATCATCCAAGAGCTCAAATTTAACGTCACCTTCGATGAATGAGCTGCTGAACATTTCCATGAGAAGGTATTAAACTTCGAAATTTGTAAATCCAAGCTTAATAATATTACAATGCAAAAAAAACCAATTTTTTTTAATTTTATTATTTAATATTAAATTAATTAGGAATTAAACTTCATAATTTATTTTATATATTTTTTATTAAGTTAATTCAACTTCATGACTTGATAATTGTGCTTAATAAGTTAACCTGAGTTGATTCGAATTATTTTTATATTATTTTTTTAAATTTCACTACTTAACATTATATTAAATCAGTTAAGAATTGAATTTTCTAATTTATTTTAATTTAATAATTCAATTTAACCCTGTAGGCTTTGTGTTTGTGTCAATTTGATAAATCAATTCTTATAAGAAAAAAAAGTTTTCAAATTTATCTAATATTTACCGCATTTGATCCATTAAATTGTACACAATTTTGGGACAAATTTATCATATAGGTAGAGACTTTATTACTTATAATTCAATTAGATTAGTTTAAATTAACAAAATGTAAGAATATATTATGAAGCTTAGTTTGCTGAATTGTCACCGACGACTTTTCCATACTATAACCAAAGGAAAGTTGACTTCCAATTTTTTCATTATTTTTCGTTTAAAATTAATTTTCATGATTAAAACGAAGAGTAAAATTGTTATATTGAAGGGCACCCACACTATTAAAAGCGCGAGTAAAAAGGGTTTATGCTTAAAACCACACCCATCAAACCAAAACGCAGCCTCTCTCTCTCTCTCTCTGCTAAAACCTCTCGTAACCTCACTTTCTCCACCTCTAAAACCAAAACACCACAAAATCCTTCTCTTCTTTTCTCTCCTTTTGCCTTCTCTTTCTTTTTTTATTCAACTTCTTTTGTCCTTTTTTGGTGGTGCTCATAGAAAGTAAGATTCTTTAGAAATTTTGCAAAGTTGTGAGTGATTCTCGATTTATGGCTTCAAGGGCTTCAAGAAGGTTACTTAAAGATTTTTTGCTCAAAAGGGTTACTTCAACTCCTGTTAGTAGTGTTAGACATTTCTCGTCTTCTTCTTCATCAGAAACTGCTCCTAAAATTCCTCATTTCTCAAAGAAGGTAACTTTTTTTTTAATCTTTTTTAACATTTCTGGTTATAGTATGAGAGATTCGATTGATAGCAAAAATGGGTTCTTTTCGGATTGTTTTAGTGTTTTTGGTTGTATTAAGGTTTTTCAGAACTGGTTTGGTTCAGTTGAGCTTTTGTTTTATTGTTTGTTTGGGTTTTAATCATTGATGAACGTGTGAATGTAGATATTCTTAGGGTCTAAGTTGAGGTTTTGTTTTGAGATTATAGTTTCATTTTTTTAATATTCTGTTATGGTTTTATGCTGCAAGACTCAAAGCAGGAGGCTTTTTAGTTGTTAAATTACCGTTTCAATATGCTGCAGTGATTGATGTTGTGATACTCGAGGATAAAGTGCCATTGGACACACCGATTTTTTGTGATATTAATAAATTCTTGTTTATTGAATGAATTAATGCCTGTTGTTCTGTTTGTTTTCCCTGCAAACCTTTTGCGTAAATCCATTCCTTTTGCCAATTTTCCATTTTTGTTGATGTTATAAGTCTCTTTAGTATGCTGCTTTAGCATGCAGTAACGAATATTAGTGTGGCTTTTGGCGCCTGTTTTTTGTTGTTCATATTGCACAAATTTCCTATTGAGCTCCAGTGAGATTCATGAACAGAAATGTTTCTGTCCGATTCTGAAGTGTAAATCTCCTTTTGTTTTCCACTATAGGGGAGGTTGTTAACAGGTGCGACCATAGGACTGGTTATAGCTGGAGGAGCTTATGTTAGTACAGTGGATGAAGCAACTTTCTGGTACTTCATTTGAAACTCTGACAAGACATTTTCTTAATCCACATTTGAACTTGTTACATACATATTGGTACACTGATTCCAGATTACTGATGTAAACATAAATGTGCCATGAACAAGAATGACAGGTTCATGTGGTGAAAGAATTTGGATACATATCATGATACATTCTGATAATTACACTTTGTTTAAATTCTTTAATGCTTTTATAGCTCTGGATAAATTTAGATGATTTGACAATCTCATGAATCACTTATAGTACGAGTTCAATTTTGAATTTACCCTTGTATACTTGTGTTTATTCTAGGATTTCAACTTATTCTGCATAGAATATTATTGCAGCGGTTGGCTATTCAATGCAACGAAACTCGTGAATCCATTTTTTGCTCTTCTAGATGCTGAGTTTGCTCATAAGCTTGCTGTCTCAGCTGCTGCTCGTGGTTGGGTTCCGAGGGAGAAGAGGCCTGATCCATCAGTTTTAGGACTGGAAGTTTGGGGAAGGAAATTCTCCAACCCTATTGGTCTAGCTGCTGGCTTTGATAAAAATGCTGAGGCTATTGATGGCTTGCTCGGGTTAGGTTTTGGCTTTGTAGAAGTCGGCTCTGTTACCCCTGTTCCACAAGAGGGTAATCCAAAGCCACGAATTTTTAGATTGCGCCAGGAAGGGTGAGAATACAGTTATTCTTTCCTGCACTTATAGTAGTGGTAGAAGATGCTTGTATTAGTGAAAGTTTGAGTCTTTAATGCTTGGGAATGGGAAACAGACCCCTTTTTTATATTATGGACTTCAAAAATGTGTTTTGTATGATTTTACATTGGTTTCTTGAGAAGTGCTTCAACACTGATTTATATGATTGCTTGGTGTTTGTGCCAGTGCAATTATCAATCGTTGTGGATTTAATAGTGAAGGCATTGTAGCTGTTGCGAAGCGATTGGGTGCACAACATGGGAAACGGAAGTTGGATGAAACTTCAAGCGCTTCATCTACCTCGAACAATGATGTCAAACACGGAGGCAAAGCTGGCCCTGGCATTCTCGGGGTCAATCTGGGGAAGAACAAAACAAGTGAAGATGCTGCTGCAGATTATGTACAAGGGGTTCATTCATTATCCCAATATTCTGATTACTTGGTAGAACTTTCTTTCTTTTCATTCTTTTTTCTTCTGTTTCTTGTATACGTTATTGGCACAATTTACTAGGGTGGTCTATTGACGCTCCATCTAGCTTTATTTTCCTCACACTTGTATGTATACTGTGGAAATGAAAGATGGAGTGCCAATAGCATGACTCTTTTATCTAGTCAAACACATGACAGGCTAAGAGGAATTGAATTCTGTTTAATGTGATTTGGTGTTCCTTTGTCTTGTATAGGTAATTAATGTGTCATCACCCAATACTCCTGGATTGCGTATGCTTCAGGGAAGAAAGCAGTTGAAGGACCTTGTTAAGAAGGTGTGGATGCTTATGCCTGACTTCTCTTGAAATTGTGTGATGATGAGTTAAACTTTTTTCTTTCTTTTTTTGGCTTTTCATTTAGGTCCAAGCTGCTCGTGATGAAATGCAATGGGGTGAGGAGGGTCCTCCTCCATTGCTTGTGAAAATTGCACCTGACTTGTCAAAGGAAGACCTTGAAGACATTGCAGCAGTGTGTAACCGCTCCTATTTTTCATCTCTGTTCTCCACTTCCACATGCATCACTCTTATAGTTCCCTGTTTGTGATTTTGTGTAGGTTGCTCTTGCACTCCGCTTGGATGGTCTGGTATGTTTTATTCCCGTCAAGAACTCCATCTGCTTCACTTTTAGCAGGACATTCATGTTTTGGTGTTCAGAACTTTGGTTACTTGTCAGATGAATGAAGCTTTTCTGATTAATTTTTTAAAATTAATTTATGACCTGGTTACAGGTATGGTGGATGGTGTAGTCCCTGGGTTACTTGCATGAAACAGTAATTTAGTGGTTCCAATTGTTTTAATTTAATTAAATACCTATGAACATCACATGTTCTACTGTAATGCATGACTCTAGTGTGTGTCCTTGGTATTAGCAATATCCCTGGCTCCAACCCATTTACTATGTGGTGGAATGTGATTTTTCACCTGGATATGTTCCTTTTATATTCCTGTTGTGGTTAGGCTTGAAGGTAATGGAGGGATTAATTGTAGTTGCGGAAGTTGATATCATGCAATTAGATCACATCACATTACGATATCTATATTGAAAACTTCTCATAACTAAAACTAAACTATCTGTCTACATATAGTTGCAAGTGCAGCCTAAAAACGAACAAAATATAATAGCCTGTTAGTTTTTTTTTTTTTTCTTTTTTTTATCATATTCTTGGTTTAATGATTGGAGTAAATTTAAAATATATTTCTCCAATCAGTCATATTTTGTTAATTTGGTTTTTGTAGAAAAGAAGATGATGCTTTCATGCTGTCCAGTAATAGCAGTAATATGATTTTTGTGGATGAAGTTGCAATAATGATGTATGCCTACACACACACACACAACTCACTGCAGAATAAGGGCATTATGTCCAC
>Ga0307518_10002734_pt1 | contig 12801 bp, 20 predicted proteins | sample 25_EM_MG_FD_203889 | JGI IMG/M metagenome (GOLD analysis project Ga0307518, IMG submission 203889) | Populus trichocarpa ectomycorrhiza microbial communities from riparian zone in the Pacific Northwest, United States - 25_EM | ecosystem: Host-associated > Plants > Roots > Unclassified | place...
CCTGTGGGTAGGACTGCGAGTTCAGTGCATTAACTGTGCAAATCATATTTACACAGTTGTACATGTCCAGGACATGGTGTGTATGGCCTTATTTGTTAGGTACATGTACACCACAGCTGTGCTAGGCCGCAGTACTCTTTCCGCAGCCTTATTACCCGCAGCTGTCAACCTGCAGTAGTCAACCTGAGTTAGTTAACCCGCGGTAGTTAACCCACAGTAGTAAACCCGAGTTAGTTAACCCGCGGTAGTAAACCCAAGTTAGTTAACCCACGGTAGTTAACCCATGGTAGTCAAACCCTGGCAGTGAACCTGTAGTTCTATTTGTAGTTCCACCTTATTGCCAAGTGGCTCAGCCCTACTATATTCATTGGTACTAATGTTTCCTAGCCCACCCATTACCTTCCATTACAGCAAATCTCAGCCCACACATATGACATGGTGATTACACCCTCATCCACTCCCTAAAACAGCACCATAGCCCACCCATATCACAAGGTGATAATATCCAACTTGAGCCCAACCTGTGTTACATGGTGACAGTCCGTCCTTGGGCTACCGTCCACTGGCCCGTGACACTCGGCTGATTTTCACCTTTGGGTGGCCGTGTGAGACGGCCTAAGTAGGTGCATGGGCTCGCCCTACCCCCCAATCACCTCCACCCCGACTCCTCATGCAGAGAACAATCACTTCAATGTCCTCCATCATCCAATACAACTACAGCTCATCTTCTCCAGTTTCTGCTGCCACAGCTACCCCAATCATTAAAGGAACACCCTGTCTCAACCTCAATAATCTCATCGTACAACCTCCCATCAAGCCTAGGGACTTTGCAATGCTGCCATCTGCTCCAGGGTTAGAAACACTTTCAACCACAGACTCTCCATCCCCTTCTGAGTCTGAAAGCTGGAGTGTTCCATCCATGTGCCCCCTGTCCCAGGTGCCCAGCAGAATCCCGAGTGTATCAGCAGGTATACCCTGCAACAAGCCATTTGTTCCACCTCCATCTTCACATCAACAACAATTCCAGCAACAATGACGCCCTTCCACTTCCTCTGTTGCATCACCCACGGCAATGCAGCCTGTGCAGAACCCAAGATCGTGGGCCCAAACAGCCCCTTCTTTGCCCCAACCCCCCTCAACCCTGGTCCATGCATGCGCTTCATTGAATGCTCAATCAGATTCAAGCAGATTCTCTCTTGCCAACTTGATAGCCCGTGCTCCCAAACTGAACAGAAAGTCTTCTGGATGTTCAATTGGTTCAAGTTGCAAATCCGATTCCGACGGCGAGTCTGTTAAAGGTGAAAGTGAACAACCCCCCTGCCGCCCCCCCCCCTCGTATGTCAGAAAGTTGCAATGGTAAGGAGAGGTGCAACCTCAGTCGCATGGCTCACGCACAAATGGGAGAGAAGCTGTATGCCATCAAGGTGAGCCCTGTACATTCATGCCTATCTCCTCCTTTCCCTGGATACTACACCATGGGTCCAAGTATGCTTATCACTCTTCCCTCATCCCTTAGGAGTTCCGGAAGTGTTGCAAGAATGAATCTGAAAAAGAATACATCAAGAAGCTTACAGCAGAATTCTGCATCTCCTCCACATTGCATCATGCCAATGTCATCAAGACCATTGATCTTGTCCAGGACAAGAACAAGGTGTGGTGTGAGGGGGAGCTATAGGGGGCGATCAAGAAAGGGGACATGTCACTGAGTGAAGTCGAGTGCTGTTTCAAGTAAATATTGATGGGAGTGTCATATTTGCAAGGTCAAGTTGAGGCTGAAGTGTGGTCGCCTATGGTGCAGATCACCTAGTCACTGCTACTTTTGTACAAAGTTTATAACACATACACATCTCAACAAAATCCTTAGTTTCTTGGTGAAACAACTCTAATTTATAGTTAGAAGAAGTTCACTAGCCTGATTTTTGATATCTCAAAAACTGATGAAGTTATAATTTCTGGCAACTGTCAAGATGGCCACCAGGCATGGGAACAGTCAAATTAGGAAGGTGACCCCTACAAACTTCTAATTATAGTTATAACCCCCCTGCCACCACACTTGCCACAGTTTCTGGAACACGTTGATGTGACTTGTATTTCCTTGAACTGAAGGCTTGCACCTGAAATTGAGCATCTTTTGCCCCTAACCCACCTTCATAGGCCTCCATCCATCGCTTCATCCAGTGTTCCCATTTCCGAATTGTGTGAACCTCACCTGAGGCTAAAGCTTTTGACATATTTGCCTGAAGTGTGGCAAATGTGTAATCACAATTGTTGCACAGATATTTCTTCACAACTGCCCAGAAGTATTCAATAAAGTTCAGTTCACAGAACTTCGGAAGGAAGATACATATGTGACCTGCAGATTCAATGACTTCCTGCATGAGTGACTTCTGTGCCTTGAAGTCTGGCTGATTACCAAGAATTTGCCTGGCACAGCAGTGATCTGAAGAACAACTCTTGCACTGCATACAGAGATTGTCGCACCACAGACTTCGCTCGATCAAGACATGCTTCATGCCCTTGGGCATATCAGGGAAGTCAGGGTGATCCTTTGGAAAGACCATTTGTTGGGTAAATTTTGTTTCATGGCACATGAACCAGGTGTCCCGCATTCAAGCCTGCTTGCCACCAGGATTCATGTTCATGCATGACGTGAGGAGAGCATCTTTGGCATATGTGGAGTGCCCTTGTGAATTGTCCACCATAAGGAGCATCTGATATCCTGGACCATGAGCACGCTCAAATGCAGGAATGATTTTCTCTTTCAACTGCAGTGATACGGTTATGAGAGGAATCATTTCAGTCAATTGAAGAATATAATTACCTGCTTAATGAAAAGCTCCCCAGTCCAATATCCTTTGTAATTCTTTCCATACTCCAAGGTCTGACTTGCTTCTTCCAATTATCCAACAGTTGAACAAATGACATCACTTTGATGCAGACCATGTCCAGCACCTTTCTTGCGCAGCCATTGTTCTCCATCAAAGATCCAACCCCTCCCAGTATCATCATTTGCTTGGGCTGTCATTTTGTCATGTGCACAAAGTACAAGTCAGGTCTTGACATAATTATCTGGGACCTTCAACAGCTCATTCCTGACATTCCCAACAACATATTCCACCAGTCAATGTTTATACCATGCCATATCAGGGAGAAAGCATGTTTGTCGGTCGTTGATAACATCAGGTCATTCGTGGCTGTCATAATATAATGATTTTTTGTATTCTTGAAAGCAAAAGCCTTCTTGTCACAACAGACGGCATGCAGTTGTCACGGAAATGCCCTTGGCTGGCTTCAGTTGAAGGCGGGGAAATAGTTCAAGTTCCATATATTTTTTGAGGCCTTGGGGCATCTCGATGTCGGTAATGTGTTCCAGGTACTGCTTCACTGCGGCAGGAACCATTTTTTCCTTGCTGAATTGGACAAGCTTTTCAGGGTTCATTGCCCACTTGTTTGACCACACAAATGATCGCAGCTCATCCTGTATCACAGGATTGTCATACAGTGAGAACGTCTTTGTATGGCACCCTCGTGATGAAACTGGCAGCTCTCGAGCTTTGACCCATCTCCTCACCCAGTGGTGGACCATCCGCCCACCCCACTGTCAAGAAAATCCCTGGCTTTTGGCAGCCTGTTTTGATGCCTCTATTTGATTCCTCTTATTCCGAATGATCATCCATAAGCAGCTTTGGATGGCATGTGCACGGTATGCCTGCAGTGCATGCTGACCAGCATCAAATACTTCCTTTTTCGATTGGATATGCTTCTTGATATCATTCAGTCCTTCCTCAAGGGCTTTTCGTTTCTGCACCCGTTTCTGCTGACGAGCAAGCCATGTTGGAATCTCAAGTCGTCGTCTTTTTAAAGGTGGCAGTTGCAGGACTGAGGTGGGATGTGGGTGTGTTTCAGCAGCATGTTTGACCTGCTTCATCTCGGTTGGGAATTTCTAAATCAAGCTCTTTGTCTGAATCAGATTCATCTGAGGTTGGCAGGTCTGAGAGGTACCCAGTAAAAATTTGTTCTATGATAATCAGATTGATGGTCTCTGATTCAGCGCTTGTTGTCTCAAGGCACTGATTCATCAACTCGGACACGGAAGCTGATGACAGCAAAATCATTTTGGTTGGTTTGTTCCATGGTTCCTTGACTGTGACAAAGGATCACATCATATCAGCAGACGCACTGCTTTCATGTGAGCAGGTTTCTTTCACATGCCAAGCAGGCATAGTATACTCACCTTTGGCGCATCACAGCATCCTTTGTTTCCTTTTCCCATGCCTTCTGATTATGCTGCCATTTCGTTCTGGCTGACAGACCGTTGTACCCAAGACCATGCTTCTTCTCGGCCTTCTCCCACTCCTTCAGAGAGACTTTTTGCAACAGCTCCAAATATTGCACTGGAGCAGCACACAGCTTGTGCTCCCTTGTCAGGCGCAACTCTAAACTTTGCAAGAGTTCTGTGCCCTCCAGCATCTGTCCTCAATGTCCATGTGATCCAAGTTTCCGTCCAAGTCTGAATCCAGGACCTCAATGGTGGGCCCTTTTGACTCCTTCTGAGTCTGCTTTGTACTTTTGTTAACTTTTGCAGCACAAGCAGTTGCAGCTGCTTTCAGGAATCGTTTGCTGGTGCGAGGCATGGTTTTTTGAAAGGAATTTGGTTACAAAATGACAGTTGTACAATTGTTGACCCTACGCTAGCCAAATTTTCACCATACTAAGTTGTTAGCTGATGTCCTTCATCAACCCCTGTCCCTATAGACCCCCCTTGACCCCCCCTCCCCTAGTTGCTCACCCACCAAATTGGCCACTGTACAAAAGTAGTGGTGACTAGGCGATCTGCACCATAGAACAATGCAGAGTCCAGAGTGAATGTCTGAGTACAAATTTTGGATCTATAAAGATCAGACCAGTTTTGCTTTTACCCCCAGTTTTCTTTCTGTGATCCTACATGTTGGCCATTGCTAAGTCCACCAGCCCCATCACCCCCGTTGCCACCGAGTCCAGGGATTGGACAACGGCCTCGACACCAGGATTACAGTCCGGTAGCGAGGACGAATCTGATGTTCTCGATGCCAAAGCGAAGGAGCGCTGTCGTCGCAAGCAAGTGAAGAGGGAGGAGAAGCAACATAGGGAGGAGGCGGAGAGGCGAGCGTGTGAAGAGGCGGAGGTGGAGCAGAAAGCGAGGGAGGAGGCAGAGCGCCAGGCACACAAGCAGGCAGAGAAGGACAGGGCAGAGGTGCAGTGGAGGGCTGCAGAGGTTGCTGTGAGGCAGAGGGCGCTGGCGCTGGAGGCATTGAAGAAAAGAGCAAGGGAAGAGCTGGAGGCAGGTCTGAGTGGTGACCAGAGCGACAACACCCAGTAAGTATTTTATTTTATACTCCTTGTTACTTTTTATTAACTTCCTGGCAGGTGTGTCCGCTGTGCGAAGCACAAGGCCAAGTGCGAACAAGACCCAGAAAAGCCCAAGCAGCGCGCATGTATGAAGTGCACAGGGCTCAAGGAGCAGTGCGAGTGGCCGGAGGTGGGTGGTCCGGGTCCGGTGGTGGACAAGGGGAAAGGCAAGGCAAAGGAGGTCACAATGTCGCCATGAGGGGGGGAGAAGTGCAAGAAGAAGAAGACGGTCACCAAGGTCGTCATCAATGATGACAACATCATTGAGGTGCTGGGGCCGTCCGGGCAGCGGTCCGGGTTTGACCCTGGACCATTCCTGGAGTGGCTGGACAGGCTGACCGGGGCTGTCAAGGAGATGACTGGACAGATGCGCCGGGTAGCAGATGCCACCCACTCAGTGGCGAGGGGAAATGAGCGGCTGACAGCCGGCCTCGAGACCTTTCTCAAGGAGTGCCATTTCTTCACGGCGCCCTGGGATGAGGACAAGGAGTTGGAGGACAGCGAGGCGGAGATCGACCCGGAGGAGGTCGAACAGGAGGTCCAGGGGCTCCAAGAGGAGCAAGAGAATCCTGGCAGCACTGTGCCGGAGTAGATGGTCCGGTCCAGATTTTGTAAATAGAATGTAAATTAGTTTTACTTTTGTTTATAAAGAAAAGTGACCTGAGTTTAGTGAGTGATATTACAAGATAAAATGAAACAGAGAGGAGAGACAGAGAGTGAAACAGATAAAAGAAACAGAGGCGAGAGTAATACTACATGGACGTGAGTGGTCCGGGTTTGTCTGGATACCGGACATGATAATCTTCTAAGAGTTCTGTAGCATTGCCAAGTTCAGTGGCGAGAAGCCATGACGTTTCTTTGTCAGTTCCTTCGTAACCGGACCAGCGCACCAGGTACAATAGCTTGCATGATCTGTGAAACGATCAACCTTGGAGTTGAGGGTGGCAGAGGAGGTTGTATCCGGTCCAGTATGGTGTTGGGTATGGCCGGTTCGAGTTGGGAGACATGGAAGACAGGATGAACGGTGCACATGGAATCTGGAAGGCATAGCGTAAAAGAGAGAGAGCCTACTTGTGCTATGATAGTGTAGGGCCCAAGATTCTTTTTTGATAGCTTTCTGGATGGTCGAGTAGACCGGAAGTATTTGGCTTTCACATATACTTGATCACCTACTTTGAAGTCCAGTGCTGGAGTACATTTGGCATCAGCCGGACCTTGGTAGCGAAGTTGTGCGTTGGCCATTTCTTCTCGAAGGTATTGGTGCAGTGACTCAAGGTCAACTGCGTAGTCACGAGCCCTGGCAGAAGTCATGTGGTGTTCTGGGTAGACAGAGATGTTAGGGTGGTAGCCCTTGTTAGCAAAGAATGGTGAGACTCCGGTGGTAGCACTAGGTGCGTTGTTGTATGCGAACTCCACCAATGGGAGTAGGTCCGCCCAGTTGTCCTGCTGGTAGTTGCAGTAGATCAGAGGTACTGTTCCAGTGTCTGGTTAGACCACTCTGTCTGGCCATTGCCCTCCAGGTGGTAACCAGAGGTGAAGTGGAGGCGCATGTTGAGAGCCTTTCCGAGTGACTGGAAGAAGTGTGAGACAAACTCGGTACTGCAATCTGAGGTGACATGGGCGGGAACACCGTGCTTGGAGAACATGTGGAGTAAAAAGAGCTTTGCGAGTTCTGGGCTAGTGATGGTGTTGTGAGTAGGAATGAATATGGCTTGCTTAGAAAGCCTGTCTACTATGACCAGGATAGCTACTGTGAATCTGGTAGAGCCAGGGAGCTGCTCAATGAAGTCCATGGATATGGAGTTCCAAGGTCTTTCCGGCACAGGGAGCTGTTTTAGTAACCCATAGGGTCAATGGCATAGTGTCTTAGCTTGAGTGCAGGAGGTACATGACCGGACGTAGTCTTTGACGAAAGTCCGGAGACCAGGCCAAGTGTACTCACGCCAGATTAGTTCTAGAGTCCGGTTTTCCCCAAAGTGACCAGCAAGTGGGTGATCATGTTGATACTGGAGTACCTGGAGACAGAGATCATCCAAGTCTGGTACGTATATACGACTGTCTAGTCGAAGGAATCCAGCCTCGTCGGTGGACCAATGAGAGTCTGGTGGATCTGCGAGGTGGACCTGGGCAATGGGATCAGAGGGTAGTGCAGAGAGGATGTCGCTATGGAGTGTTTCCACGTCCATGATCGCAACTGCACAGAGGACCAGAAACTCTAGGTAAGTAGCGCAAAGAGAATTAGAGAGCTGTTCTTGAGTGAACACCGGCCTAAGGTTTTGGGGGTTAACCCAGGCGTAGCCACTATCCCCCTCTTTGGGGTAGACATCCCATCGTCTAGTGAGGGCATCCAGCTTGGCACCGAGTTTTCCGGGATGGAAACGAATGACAAGATTAAACTGGGAGAGAAATTCAGACCACCGGGCTTGCCAGCAGGACAGTACTTTTGAGGTGGAGAAATACTCTAGGTTTTTGTGGTCCGTGACGACGTCAATAGGGGAGGCGGAGCCTTCAAGGTAGTGGTGCCAGTTCTGGAATGCCTCGAAGATGGCAAGGAGTTCCTTATCATAGGTGTCATAGTTCAACTCTGGAGCAGTCAAGGTCCGGGAGTAGTAGACGACCGGACGAATCTCTCCATCAGCACAAGTGATAGACAGGATGCCAGCAACAGCATAGTCAGAGGCATCAGTTTCCACGATAATAGGGGTGTCCAGAATGAAGTGAGTGAGTATGGGCGTGGTAGTGAAGGTGTGCTTGAGAGCATTGAAAGAGCGTCAACAGTCCTTGGAGAAGTTCCAAGGAGCATCTTTCCAGGTGAGCTGGGTAAGAGGGACCATGATGTCTGAGTAATTGAATATAAACCGGCAGTAGAAGTTGGCGAAGCCTAAGAAAGACTGGATGTCCTTCACCTTTCGAGGTTCAGGCCAGTTGGAGATGGTTTGGATCTTGTCCGGAGACATAGTCAAACCGTCCGGAGATAGGCAGTAGCCAAGATACTCTACCGAGTCCAAGTGGAACTCACACTTCTCCGGTTTGGCAAAGAGACCATGTAACTGGAGACAGCAGAGCACTTCCTGGACGTGCTGCTGGTGGGACTCCATATCCTCAGAGTAGATGAGGATGTCGTCAAGGTACATGATGACGCAGACATCCAGCATGTCAGCAAAGATAGTGTTAACAAAGCGCTGGAAGGCTGCAGGGGCATTAGTGAGGCCAAAGGGCATTACCAACCACTCGTAAAACCCATAGCACATACGGAAGGCGGTCTTCCACTCATCACCCGGAGCAATCCAGACTAGATGGTACGTGTGCCAGAGGTCGATCTTTGAGTAGATCTTAGCATGGCTAGGGGAGTCTAGTAGGTCAGAGATAAGGGGGAGTGGATAGCAATCCTTCTTGGTAATTTTGTTTAGGTCTTGGAAGTCAATGCAGAGGCAGAGTGAGCCATCCTTCTTCTTTACAAAGAGGACTGGAGCAGCATGGGAGGAGGTGGTAGGACGGATGAAACCTGTATTAAGATTCTCGTCGATGAAGGTCCGGAGGGCGGAGAGCTCAACCGGAGACAGTGAGTAGAGAGTTCCCAAAGGAGGAGAGGTACCTTCTTTGAGGTTGATCTTCAGATTGTAGTCGCAATGAAAGGGAAGTTCAGAGGCCTTCGCCTTGCTGAACACATCTGCATAATCACGATACTCCAGAGGGACGATGTCCAAGTCTGGCGGAGTAGAGGCGGAGGAAGAACGAGCCTTTGCTGAGTCAGAGGGACACAGCTGAAGTTGGTACTTGGTGGATCTTTCTAACTTGCACGCACACGCGAATGCGGCTGCATTGATTAGAGATGTGTGGAGGGGTGCAAACTGGAGTGTTGACAGATGGCACTGGGCCTGGGGTAGACTGGCCAGAGAGGCTGGAGTCAGGGTTACCGGACTGAACCGGAGAGGGAGTCGACAGGGGCACTAGCAAACTTCCTGCAGGAGTCTGGAATGTTAAACTGCTCAGTACCCAATCAATCAATGGATTGTAGCAGGTGAGCCAGTTATGTCCAAGGACAATCATGCATTCAGAATCTAACGGAGCGAGGTAAAAAGTCATAGGGGTGACATCACTGGATGTGGGGAATTTCACTGATATATTGACAGCTTGAGTGATTACAAAGTTTGATGTACCGTCAAAGAGCTGGAGTGTAATCGGAGGAACAAAGTAGGTGGTAATATTGTTTTTGTGCGCGAATTGTATATCTACAAAGCAATGCATGGACCCGGAGTCCACAAGTGCGCGGGTTTTAGGTAAGTCAAAAGATAAGAGGATAACATGTGGCATAAGGGAGTTAGGATCATAAAGAGCGGACACGTTGAGGCGAGCCTCCTTGGGTGCACTTCCAGAGTCAATGCAGCTTGCCAGTTGTGCAGAGGGCTGGGAGCTGCTTACTCTTTTTTTGACTTGGAGTTGGCACCTGAGTTTGAGTCCATCTTACCGGACTCAGCAGCGATGGCCACAGTGCGAGCTTTGGCCTTTTTGGTCTTCTTTGGACAGTTGTCTGCAAAATGACCAGTACCTCCGCAGAACATGCAGAGGTTGTTGTCCAGACGCCATTTTCACTCATCTGTGGTTACCTTCCCGTCCTTACCAAGCTTGTTGGTTAAGTCCGGTCTGGAACCGGAGGAGGACTGGTTGCTGGTCACCTTAGATGAGCCAGAGTTGGCAGAGCTGGAGGGGTTACCAGCCTTGGATTTCTCCTGACCGGAGTTGGATGAGTTGCCTCTGGAGTTGGAGGGCTTGGTTGGGGATGAGGTGGACTGGGTCTTCGTCATATGAGAGATCTCGTCCTTCTGCTCCCAATAGCACACGTCGATCTCTTGACAAAGGGCCCTAAGCCCATGTAGAGTCAGGGGTTTCCCAACTCGAGCAATTTCGTCCTTGAGACGATCTGGGAGACCAGAGTAAAACAGGCAGCAGAGCGCACCATCTCCATAGTCCTGGATCTGGGAGGTGAGTCAGTTGAAGTCTACTATGTACCACATAACGCGGTGAGCATCCTTCATCCAGAGATGCTCTAATTGATGCTCCACATCAGCAATGGGGTTGTGAGGTCCAAAGGTACTCTGGAGCTCAGCGACAAAATGGACCCAGCTGTCCATCCAGCGTGGATGGTCAACCGGATCACTGGAGCTGAGGTCTGGTTTGAACCATTCTAGTGTCATTCCTTTTAGGTATGACTGGGCGAAAGTTACCTTTGCCCTGTCAAGGTGGAATGCTTTGGCTCGATCCTGGAAGCATAACTCACACTGGACCAAGAAGGTCTGGAGTTTTTTGGGGTCTGTGCCATTGAAGGTGTCTGGTTCACGGACCTTGGCACAGGAGGAAGAGGAGTTGTTGGTACGACAAGAGGAGTGGGAAAGGCGGTTGACGGCAACGGCGAGATTGTGGAAGACAGCCAGACTAGGGTCTAGCTCTTCTGTGGCGTTGAGAAATTCGTCGTCATCATTGTTGTTGTTGTTGTCATCTCCGGGGTCATCCAGGTCATTTCTGGGACCATCCTCAGGGCCAAACCATTGGAAACAACCGGGTTCACGACGCTCCCGGGTGGAGTCGCGATGGTAGGGAAACCGATCACCAGAAACAGATTCATGGTGACCTAAGTCTGCAGAATCACAAAGGCTCTGAGACACAGCATGTGGAGTCACAGATGCTGTGGGGTTTCGAGCTGTGAAGCTCCAGAATTGGCTAATGGAAGCCGGAGGTTGCCTGTGGTTAGACAGGGCTTGTTGGGCGGCAGAGAGGTGGAGGTCGTCTACTGCACCTGCTTCCTCAGCAAGTGCTGCAGTGGTACGAGCACGAGAGCACGTAGTCATGGTCATAAGAGATAGAAACTAGTTTGCATATGAGGTTTGGGATAGTGAACCCACACAAGTGTGAGTCTGAAATACTGTCAAGTCCAGGTCTACTCCGGTAGGGGGTCCAGTCAAGTCCGGACGAAAGCGGATGAAGGACAAGGGCAGGGGGCAGGACAAGAGGTTAGTCCAGCCGGAGTTGGTGACTGCTTGGATTCAACGACTAAGGATAACAAGTGTTGATCCCTTGCGTAGGTTCCAGTCAAGAGGAGACAGAGATGGAGACGGAGATGGACAGGAACTGGAGTAGATGACTATGGTTGATTTCAGACTGAGGTATACAGAATAAACTACAGAGTACTTATACTAAGTAAGAACTAGGGACGAGTATTTATGGTGACAAGTAAACAGCCTTAAAAGTGGACAAGGAACAACCGGAGTTGGGACTAGGTCAGGTCCGGTGAAAATAATACAAGGTAGGAGATATATCGAGTACATGGAGAACTCACGTCAAGGCAGGGTAGACGGCGAGGTGTAGTAAGGACTGTATAGGGATTAGACCAAGGGTCGTACTTAGCGGAAGTATAACTGTGCAACCGTGACCAGAGTAAGTGATGAGCAACTGGAGTTGAGCTGTAGAGCTGCGATGTGACCGGAGTGACCAGATAGGATCCGGAGTTGGACATGGTTGTAACAGAGGGCTACCCAGCTGCAGTCCAGTCTCAGCATCCCACAAACATATGGTGTTGTCCCATGAACCTGATGCAATCCTCTTTCCATCTGGTGAGAATGCCACTGAGGTTACTGCCTCAGTGTGCCCTGTGAGAGGGCTACCCAGCTGCAGTCCAGTCTTAGCATCCCACAAACATATGGTGTTGTCATGTGAACCTGATGCAATCCTCTTTCCATCTGGTGAGAATACTACTAAGGATACTTCCTTAGTGTACCCTGTGAGAGGGCTACCCAGCTGCAGTTGAGTCTCAGCATCCCACAAACATATGGTGTTGTCATGTGAACCTGATGCAATCCTCCTTCCATCTGGTGAGAATGCCACTGAGGATACCCAGTCAGTGTGCCCTGGGAGAGGGCTACCCAACTGCAGTCCAGTCTCAGCATCCCACAAACATATGGTCCTGTCATATGAACCTGATGCAATTGTCTTTCCATCTGCTGAGAATGTAACAGATGTGAAAAAATGTCCTCTAATTGTCAGCTGAAGGTTTGGCCAGTGTAGCTCTCCTCCATCAACAATTTGGGCCAAATTTGAGTACTTGGGTGAGAACTCTGTATAAATGATGGATTTTACTGGAGAGCATGGCAAAGCTGAGATATACAGGTGTGGGGTGCTTTCCATGATGGCACCACCAAATGCACGGACAAACTTGATGGCATCTCTTGCCATTGCTGACACCTGTTTAAAGGTATCATCCTTCTAAACAATGTTATTAGCAGTGTTGGTTAGGATCAGATTCATAATAAACATACCTCCAACCATGAAGCTATAGTTGCCAGGTGTGCAGGCACAACATTGAGCACCTTCAATAAGCTGAGTGCTTCAATCCAGAAGAGAAGTTTGTCCTTCAACAGC
>Ga0307518_10002735_pt1 | contig 12801 bp, 18 predicted proteins | sample 25_EM_MG_FD_203889 | JGI IMG/M metagenome (GOLD analysis project Ga0307518, IMG submission 203889) | Populus trichocarpa ectomycorrhiza microbial communities from riparian zone in the Pacific Northwest, United States - 25_EM | ecosystem: Host-associated > Plants > Roots > Unclassified | place...
CGTTTCCAATAGTGCTGGTGCCTAGGTACAAGTTATCTTTGTGTCACACTCCTATCAAACCTGATTTACTTGGCTTTCCGGGAATTGGTGTCTTTGCGTGTGGGTTGCGTGACCATGTGATCACGAGATTCGCATCACAACTCCTCCACTTGCCTTTATAGTTCTTTAGTCCCTTCTGGGTTGCTCCTATAAGCTGGCTGATTAGGTATAGCTGCTTCTGGCCCAAAGTGATGCAAACATTATGATCACGTGGTCATGCAACCCGCGATCAAGATTGAGATCTGATCCCGGAAATCCGAAATAGGTATGATAGAAGTGTGACATAATGGAAGCCTGCCCCAAGCCACCAACATTATTGGAATGAAGTAAAATGATGTCATGAAGCCAGTTCACTTTGATAAAGTCAGATTCACTTCGTTCAAAAACTAAAGAATGCAAAAATCACTCTCACATGTTAAAACTGAAAAATTCAGAAGTAATATTCATTGATAGTTGCTGAAATTTAGGTTACATGAGTTTAAATAGTTGAAAAATTAACCTTAATGGATCTACCATAGTGGACTGATTTGGCCCACTTACAAAACTGATCTAAAAACTTTTTTCAAAAAAACCCATAACTCGATCCCAACAAGCCTTGAATCCTAGATGAAAACACAATAATAATTAAGCCCAAACAAGCCTTGGGTTGAAGAGAAGGAAATAAAATATTACAGAACTGATTCAAAGCTTATTGCCTTCCATTAAAAAGGTAGTCACCCATACTGTTTCCAAGTTATAGTAGGATTTTTTTGTGTCCTTTGCTGTCCTCACCTCATGGACCAAATAAGGTTGGATTGGGCCCCTCTTGCACATGGATAAGATGTATTAGGGCCTCCTCTTAATACTTCAATGGACCCTTCAAATCTGACTTGGTCGAAACCTTTAAAATCAATGCATTCAATGCCTCTTTCAATGCCTTTATCTTGGACCAAGTCATTGGACCATTTGGAACATGCATCCTTGCCGGTGTTTCTAGGCTTGTCCATATCATCCCCTCTATCCTCGAAAGGATTCGACCTCAAATCAAAACCTGTGTCAAACGAAGTAAGATCAACAACATTAAAGGTATCACTAACACCATACTAACATGAAAGATCAATTTTATATGCGTTGTCATTGATTCTCTATAAAGTCTAAAATGGACCATCACCACGAGGTTATACTTTTGATTTCATTTGGTTAGGATATCGTTCCTTACACATGTGCACCCAAACCCAATCATCGGATTGGAAAACAACCTGTTTATGCCCCTTATTTGCTTTAGAAATGTATAGTCTGTTCTTTTTCTCTATTTGCAGTCGAACTTCCTCATGGAGTTGTCTCACCGTCTTCACCTTCTTTTCACCATCCAAACTTACCCTTCCTTCAAAAGGTGAAAGAATTAAGTCCATAGGAATTAGTGGATTAAACCTATAAACAATTTCAAAAGGAGAAAAGCAAGTGGTCGAATGGATAGTTCTATTATAAGCAAACTCAACAAAAGACAAACATTCTTCCCAACTTTTCAGATTCTTTTGAATAACAACACGCAAAAGTTGGGATAAAGTTTTATTCACTACTTCAGTTTGTCCATATGTTTGAGAATGACAAGTTGTAAATATAAAAGTTTAGTTCTCAACTTTCCCCACAAAGTCTTCTGAAAGTAGCTAAAGAACTTAACATCATGATCTAACATTATACTCCTAGAAATGCCATGCAAACGTACAACTTCCTAAAGAACAAGCCTATGATATGAGATCGCACCATATCTTAAATTTGGGCTTATTTTGACGTTGTTTACTTGAGGTTTTAATTCGAGGTTCAATTCTGCCAAAGAAACACAACTCTTAGTGAACCATAATCAAACCCCTCAAAATCAATTAAAACTTCACAATTTATCTACTGGGGGTGATACACCATATATTAAATTTGGTCTTATTTTGACATCATTTGCTTGGGGTTTTAATTCAAGGTTCAATTCTATCGCAGAAATACAACTCTTAGTGAACCATAAGTTAACCATCTCAGAATCAATTGAAACTTTATATTCTGTCTATTGGGGGTGAGATTGCACCATACATTAAATTTCAGTATATGGTGATATCGTTTGATTAAGGTTTTAATTTGAGGTTCAATTCTGCCGCAAATTGATCATACAAGGGGTTTGGGTACCTAGACATAAGAGATCATGATACCAACTGACGCGAACCTCGTGATCACGTGGTCACACAGCCCATAATCAAGATTGAGATCTGATCTCGAAAAGTTGAAATAGGTTTGATAAGAGTATGACACAATAAAAACCTCTCTCAAGGCACCAACACTATTGAAATGAAGTAGAATGACACCACAAAGCTAGTTAATCTTTGAAAAGTCAGATTTAGTTCGTTCAAGAACTGAATAATGCAAGAATCACTCTAACACGTTAAAACTAAAAAATTCAAAAGTAATATTCATCAATGACTGCTAAAATTTAGGTTACATGAGTTTAAATAGTTTTTAAAAATTTAATCCTAATGAATCTACCCTAGTGGACTGATTTGGCCCACTTACAAAACTGATCCAAAAACTTTAAGCAAAAAAAAAAACCCATAACCCGATCCCAACAAGCCTCGGATCCTTTGGTATTGCTTGGATCGCATCACTTATAATCTTTAAAATAGCAAAAATTAACATGGGTACCACCACAACAACTGGTGTTGTTCCATAACTTCACGATACAAGGAGTGCTGCCCTGCATGAGATGCAATGTCGGATATAGTAAAGATCTACCAGACACTAACATCAAACTGAGAAAAACCTATAGTTATGCATGAACAAGGTGATACGGTTCAGCCTTGTGATACGACCCAAGTAAGGTCAGATTCGGATTTTGGCGTAAAAAGCGCAACAGTCCAGGTTTACGGCAACAATCATAATTCTCAAATCGACCGTTGGATCAGGCTAAAATGTTATGTGGACTCTCCGGACATGTTTTCCTACTATGGGTTAAAATTTCAGGTCAATCGGAGTTCGGGAAGGCACCTCAATACTGGTCAATAAAGGCTGTACGAATTTTGTTATTTACTTCTATTTGACTTGTGGACTTCCTATTTGGTTAGGATTCTTTTCCTACAAGGATGTGGCAGCTGGTTTTGGGAATTTCCTAGTTCCACAAGGATCTTTAATGAGCTGCAATATAATCTCCAAGTGTGGCAAGGATTCATTAATGTTTCATAATTCTTTTCTTATAAGGATTCCTTATTCATCCTACCTACACAACAAGGAAAGAAAGGCTAGTGGTATTTAATGACACATTAGTTATTTTTATTATTTTCTTTCATGTTTGGGCTTAATTAAAACTTTGTTTTGAGCTAGGATCCAAGGCTTGTTTGGATCCGGTTATGAGCTTTTCAGTTTAGGGTTTTTGGGTCAATTCAGCCCACAAGGATATATCCATTATTTTAAGAACTATTTAAACTCATGTAAGCCAAATTTTCGGCAGCTTTGATGACAATCACTTCTGAATTTTTCAGTTTTAACGTGTGAGAGTGATTCTTGCATTCTTCAGTTCTTGAACAAACTGAATCTGACTTATAGAAGATGAACTGGCTTCGTGGCGTCATTCTACTCAATCCAATAGTGTTGGTGCCTTGGGGCAGGTTTCCATTGTGTCACACTCCTATCAGACCTATTTCGGCTTTCCGGGATCAGATCTCAATCTTGATTGTGGGTTGTGTGACCACGTGATCACGAGGTTAGCATCACAAGGCCATTTACTTTTAAAGGGAAAATTATTATCGAGCACTTTTACAATCAGTATCTATTATTCAATTCAGTATTGCTTGTCAACTTAATTCTCATTCAATAAAAACAAAAGCAACTCATAAAATAACATGCATAACTCAGGAAAAACACGAGGTTATTAATTCATGAGGATTATACAAGCTACATGATACGATCCAGGAAAGGTCAAATTCGGATTTTGATGTAAAATATGCAACTATCCAGTTTTACGCCAACAATCATAATTCGCAATCCGACCGTTGGATCTGACTGAAATTTTATGTAGAGTCTCCTAACATATTGTCTTACCTTGGGTTAAACTTTCAGGTTAATCCGAGTTAGGAAAGGCTTTGCAATACGGGTCACCAGAGGCTGTATGAATTTTGTTATTTACTTTCTTTTGACTTGTGGACTTCCTATTTGGATACGATTATTTTTCTAAAAGGATGTGGCAGCTTATTTTGGAAATCTTCTAATTCTACAAAGATCTTTAATGGGCTGCAACGTGGTTTCCAAGTGTGGCAAAGATTCATAAATGTTTCAAAATCTTTTTCTCACAAGGATTCCTTATTCATCCTAGCTACAAAAAGGAAAGAAGACTTCATAATAAATTCTACCTTCAGATCAGATTTCCTAGTCTATTTTGGACTTCTTAATGATGACAAATCTGATTCTAGCATATTCAGGATGATAATTTTCAGATTTTTATTATTTTTACTATTTTCTTCTTAGTCTTTGGGTTATTATTACTTATTTGGATCAATTGTAAGTGGGCTTCATATATGTTCACATTTGGGTTTGTTTAAGTCTAGAGTCGGTATAAATAAAGACATAAGCAAACATGAAAGGTTAGACAATTCAGATTAATAAAACTTTTTGTTTATCGTACTTTATGTGTGTGTGTGTTGGTGAGATAATCTCCTTTCCATGGTTCTTTAAAGAACTGAAAATGACTTATCAAAGAACAACTAGCTTCGTAGCGTCATCCTTATACTTCTCGTTCGCGAATCAATATTCGTTAGGTAGGGGTTTTCCATTTCCAATAGTGCTGGTGCCTAGGTACAAGTTATCTTTATGTCACACTCCTATCAAACCTCATTTATGTGGCTTTCTGGAAATTGTTGTCTTTGCGCGTGGGTTGCGTGACCAAGTGATCACGAGGTTCGCATCACTACAACTTGGAAAGGTTGGGATTCTTGTGGTCAAACCTTTCAGTTACACTAGAGACATGCATGATATTTATCCAAAATAATGAAAACGTTTCACCAATGAGCAAAGATGATGCAGAACAATGAACAAAAAGAATTAAAGTAAGTAAGAAAGAAGCTTTAAAGAAATAAGTTAAGAATTAAAAATAAAGAAAGGGAAAAGCTAGGAAGAAAAGAGAATTTAGGAAAGGAAAAATCTGTAATTGGCCCAATTGGCACCTCCAATGGGTCGTTGGCATGATTACGCTTGGTGTTGGGCTGATCCTCATCATCTAGTAAATTATGATTATCTTTATCTTCCTCATCACGTGTCAGGAGTAAGGGATCATGGAGCTCAACATGTTCCTCTAAACCTATGATGTATTGGACGTCAAGCATGAGGGGGTAAGGAACATGTTGTTCTAAACCTTTAACGTGCTAGATGCCAAGCATCGTGGGTGGGGAATCAGGTAGTTTAAGAAAACTAATATCAAAAGACTCTTTTAAAACGATATTTACCTCTTCAGGCAATTCCACTAAAGAGTTTTCTAAAACTTTTTTCTTTACCACTAAAGAAGAATTATTATTTTCTTTATTAACCTCATTTTCATACTCATTTGACTTATAATGTTAATTCCCTCTTCTTGCACACTCTCTTTATCTATATCACTAAAGTCCTCAGGTTTACACTAAAGGCATATAACCAAACATGTAAGGTTACACAATATTCAAATTAATGAAACTTCTTGTTTGCCGCACTTTGTGTGTGTGTGTTGGTGAGATAATCTCCCTTCCTTGATTCTCTAACGAATTGAAAACGATTTATTGAAAAACAACTGGCTTCGAGGCGTCATCCTTATACTTCTCATTTACGAATCAATATTCATTGGGTGAGGGTTGTTCGTTTTCAATAGTGCTGGTGCCTAGGTGTAAGTTATCTTTGTGTGACACTCCTATCAAACCTGATTTACTTGGCTTTTTGGGAATTGATGTCTTTGCGTGTGGCTTGCGCGACCACATGATCATGAGGTTCGCATCATTTGATATCAGAGCTTGGCTCCATTAATCAGGTTATATCCTTCTGAAATTTTTGTTCTTGTTGTTTTCGCAAAAACAAATTCATAAGTATCCAATTTCTTCTTCTTCTTGATTTTGCAACATATCAAGAAAAAACAATAAACAAAAATTATGTTTTTTTCATTCTACTATTGTCCAAAATATATCAGTAGCATAAAAAAAAAGAAAAAAGAAAAAAATAGTTCAAAAGGACGTTTATTGGTTTCTGCCGCATAAAACTAAACAAGGGAAAATTGAATCAAATCAACTCGGAAAAAACTCAAATTTGACACTCTGATCGAATCAATTCAAATAACTCTAAAAAATAATTTTCGAGTCAATTGGATATCAGTTGCTTTGGTTTTTAATTTCGGATCTAATCAGGTCTGATTCATAACATTTTTGCGTTAGTATATCAAAACTTATCATAAATTGCTCAAAGATATTCTGTCTATTTGAGTTCATATCGCCCTATATGTGAAATTTTAGCTCATTTGGATATCATTTACGTTAGGTTCCAGATTCAGACTCTACTCGTCGTAAACAAGTCTGTTTTACATCAATTTTTGAAATTCGCTTTCTTTTTGTTGTTTTCATTTCTTGCAGTATATTTTTGATATCCAACATATTTGGGTGTTGTTACATCATTTTGCATATTTCGTTTATGTTTTTATTCGATTCTTCAGTTTCATTCCTCTTTCGGATAGATTCGCATGCTACTCGCGAGACTATTATCGTAGTTTTGTTTTTGCTTGTTTTCTGGTTTTTATTGCTTAGAGTCATATATAAATATTTGAATTGTGATGTTAAGTTGGTTCTATTTGGTGTAGGTTTCAATTCTGCAAGAACCGCATGAAGGTGAGACAAGAAGTGTTAGCGTGTGAGGATATTGAGAGTGTTTGAGCGAAACACGAGCGACGTGATGATATTTGTTTCACCACTAACTAATTTTTGCAGGTACTATCATGTCAGATCAAAACAACACACCACCCCATCCCGAGGGAGAACTTAAGTTCCAAATGCGAGGCATGACGCAGATGATGGAGAGGATGGATTTTGCGATGGGGAACGTGTGTGACGGACTTGATAGGGTGGAGAAACATGCTATCGAGGTTGGTACAAGCAACCAAGACGTGAGGAAGCTTGGGGTTGAACTGAAAGCAAACAGGCAATAAGGCCAAAAGGTTGGGCTGATTATGAGGATTTTGAGGAGAATGTTATTGATATTGGTGATGGTGATGGTGATTTTGAGGACTAGACCATAGGCCATTGGAAAGGTTTTCGGCAGCCTAGAAACCGAAGGGATTTTGGGATTAGAACTAGGGGCCAATTTGATCAAAGGGGAAATTTCCGTAGTGTTGGGGGACATGGTGATTTGGATGTTATCAAACTGAAAATACCTTTCTTTCAAGGTAAGAATGATCTTGAGGTGTATTTGGAGTGGGAGAAAAAGGTGGATTGGATTTTTTATTGCCATAACTATTCGAAGGCAAAGAAAGTAAAATTGGTAGTCGTCGAATTCACTGATTACACACTGATTTGGTGTTATTAGTAGAAGGAGGAGTGGAGAGAAGCTGGTAGTGTCGTGGGAGGAGATGAAAGAGTTGATGAGAAGATGATTTGTGCCTAACCACTATTATAAAGATTTGTATCTAAAATTGCAGGGTTTGAATCAGGGTTCTAGGTCCGTGGATGAGTATTTCGAGGAGATGGAGATCGCAATGATTCCGGCCAATGTGATTGAGGATAGGGAAGCTACTAGATTTTTAAATGGGCTGAATATGAACATCGCGAATGTTGCAGAATTACAACATTGTGTGGAATTGGAGGACATGGTCCATATGGCAACGAAGGTGGACAGGCAAATAAAGAGAAGGGGTAGTACACGTTTTCAGACCAATTCGACTTCATCTTCCTCAACATGGAGGCCGAATTTTAAGAGAGAGGTGGTTGTCCAACCAAAGCCTTATGCAAAGGCCGAACCACCTAATGCCAAAACGAATGCTCATACGGATTGGAAAGGTAAATCTGAATCTCAACCTACTCGTAATAGAGATATTAAATGTTTTAAGTGTTTAGGGAAGGGGCACATTGCATCTCAGTGTCCAAACCGAAAAGTTATGCTTACAAGAGACAATGGGGAGGTTGAATCTGAAAGAGAAGAGATGCCACCTTTGGTGGATTGTAGTGATGAGGAGATTGCATATCCAATTGAGGGAGGGGCCTTGGTTATAAGACGTGTGCTGAGCATCCAAATCAAAGAAGATGTCACATCCAAAATAAGGTATGTGGCATGATAATCGATGGAGGTAGTTGTGATAATGTAGCTAGTGATACTCTTGTGAAGAAATTGAATCTGAATTGTGTTAAGCATCCTAGGCCTTATAGATTGCAATGGTTGAATGAATGTGGTGAAGTGAAGGTTACTAAGGAAGTATTGATTGCGTTTGCTTTTGGGAAGTATTTTGATGAGGTTATGTGTGATGTAGTCTCAATGCATGCTAGTCAATTACTTTTGTGGCGTCCATGGTAGTTTGATCGGAAGACGATTCATGATGGGTTTAGAAATAGGTTCACTATTGCAAAGGATGGTAAAACCATCACTCTTGTACCTCTTTCTCCGAAACAAGTGTATGATGATCAAATGACATTAAAAAGGGAGTGCGAGGATGGAAAGAGTGAAAATTCACGTGAGGACAATGGTGAGAGAAGACCATCAGATTCAGCTAAACCTAAATCATTAATTAAACCGGTTGAGAGTGGAGGTAAAACCCGAGGAGTGAAGAAAGTAAGCTTGTGTGATGATAATAGTGTGGAAAAATTAAAGAAACAACTTAATTTTTTATGCAAAAGGAGCTCAAATCAGATATACGTTTTTCACTAACAAGCTAATGATCTTACTTGTGTCTAAGGAGGCTTATTTTAACACTAACGATCTTGATTCTGCTATTCCTAGTGTGGCTGTTTCTTTGTTGCAAGAGTTTGATGATGTATTCCCTGAAGACATCCCTAGTGGATTACCACCATTAAGGGGAGTTGAACCCGGGGCTTCGATCCCTAACCGTCCAGCCTATAGAAGCAACCCCGAGGAGACAAAGGAGCTCCGAAGACAAGTAGAAGAGTTGATCATGAAGGGGTATTTTCGTGAAAGTATGAGCCCTTGTGCTGTGCTAGTGGTACTTGTGCCTAAAAAGGATGGAACTTGGAGGATGTGTGTCGACAGTCGTGCCATCAACAACATAACGGTAAAGTATCGACATCCTATTCCTAGGTTGGATGACATGCTAGATGAAATCGAAATATAATTTAGAATGATATCCTTGGAAAAAGAGGATGAATAAAAATATAGCTGCTACGCCAAAACTAGGCGCAAAGAACCAACCAGAATGATAATTTAGAATGATTTCCTAATAATATAATTATTTTATCAAATTACACTTAATTTTACATTTCCTTTCATTTACATATTACATACAAATTATAAGAAAGTTTGACCCTTCAATTACATGGATCATGTATTTTCTCTAAAATTGACTTAAAAGTGGGTACCATCATATTAGGATGAAAGAGGGTGATGAGTGGAAAACTACATTTAAGACTAAGAATTGTTTGTATGAATGGTTAGCCATGCCGTTTGGACTTAGAAATGCGCCTAGTATGTTTTTGCGTTTAATGAATCATGTATTGTGTGCGTTTATAGGTAAGTTTGTTGTTGTATATTTTGATGAAATTTTGATCTATAGCAAGAACTTAAATAAGCATCTTGATTATTTGTGTAATGTACTTAGTGTATTGCATAGTGAGCAATTGTATGCTAATCTTAAGAAGTGTACCTTTTGCATGGAGAAAATTGTGTTTCTTGGCTATGTCGTAACTGCGCAGGGTATCGAAATGGACAAGGAGAAAGTTAAGGCCATCCGGGATTGACCTACACCAAAATCGATAAGTGAGGTAAGGAGTTTTTATAGAAGGTTTGTGAAGGATTTTAGTACTATTGCTGCACCTTTAACTGAAATTGTGAAAAAGTTTGTTACATTCAAATGGAATGATGAACATGATAAGGCTTTTAATTTGTTGAAAGATAAACTTTGTTCGGCTCCTGTTTTAGCTTTGCCAGACTTTATGAGAGCTTTTGAAGTTGAATGTGTCAGGTATTGGTATAGTAGTTGTGTTAATGCAGGATAGGAAGCCCACTGCGTATTTCAGTGAAAAACTTAATGAGGCAGCCTTGAATTACCCTATATATCACAAGGAGCTCTATACCTTGGTAAGAACTTTAGAGACATGGCAGCATTACCTGTGGTCTAAGGAGTTTGTGATACATTCTGATCATGAATCATTGAAGCACTTGAAAGGGCAAGGTAAATTGAGTAAGAGACATGCCACAGGGTTGAATTTATTGAAACCTTTTCGTATATGATCAAGTATAAAAGAAAACATTGTGGCTGATGCACTTTCACGCAGGTATGTTCTTTTATCTACTTTGGATGCTAGATTTCTAGGATTTGAACACATAAAAGAATTGTACGAGGATGATAGTGATTTTGCTAATGTTTACAATACTTGCAACACTTCGGCTTTTGGAAGTTCTATAGACTTGATGGATATTTGTTTAAAGAGAGTCGTTTGTGTGTTCCATTAAGTTTTATGCGTGAATTGCTTGTACGTGAAGCACATGGAGGCGGGTTGATGGGGCATTTTGGTGTTATTAAGACTTTGGATATGTTGCACGAACATTTTTATTGGCCTAAAATGAAAAAAGATGTGCAACACATATGTGATAAATGCATAACTTGTAGGAAAGCAAAGTCTAGGACTCAACCACATGGCTTGTATTACCTTTTGCCTGTACCGAAAGAACCATGGGTAGACATTTCGATGGACTTCGTCGTAGGTTTAAGGTCAAAACAGGGTAGGGATTCCATCTTTGTAGTTGTTGATAGGTTTTTAAAGATGGCACACTTCATTCCATGTCATAAAACCGATGATGCAACTAACATTGTTGATTTGTTCTTTAGGGAGATAGTACAGCTTCATGGCGTCCCTAAGAGCATTATTTCTAATAGAGATGTTAAGTTCCTTAGCTATTTTTGGAAGGTGTTATGGGGCAAATTGAGTACTAAATTGTTGTTTTCAACTACTTGTCACCCCCAAACAAATGGACAAACCGAAGTAGTTAATAGGACCTTAACACAACTTATATGTGCTGTCATTCAAAAGAACTTAAAGAATTGGGGAGATTGTTTGCCATTTATAGAGTTTACATATAATCACAATGTGCACTCTACTACTGAATTTTCACCATTTGAAATTGTGTATGGATTTAACCCTTTAACTCCAATGGATTTAATTGCTTTGCCTGTTGATTAAAGGGTTAGTTTGGATGGTAATTGTAAAGCACAGGTGGTGAAGACACTCCATGAGAGTGTGCGGCAACAGATTGAAAAAAGGAATCATGTGTACGACCAAACCTAATAAGGGGCGCAAACATGTTGTCTTTCAGCCTGGCGATTGGGTTTGGGTGCATATGCGCAAGAAAAGATTTCCGGGCCATAGGAAATCAAAGCTACAACCGCGAGGAGATGGGGCATTTCATATCCTTGAGAGGATCAATGACAATGCTTATAAAGTTCATTTGCCAGGTGAGTATGGTGTTAGTGCTACCTTTAATATTTTTTTATCTATAGGTGATGATTCGAGGCCGAATCCTTTTGAAAAGAGAGGGGATGATGAGGATCAGCCCAACACCAAGCTTAATCATGCCAACGACTCATTAGAGGTGCCAATTGGGCCAATTACAAGAGTTAGGGCAAAGAAGCTTAAATAAGCATTGAATGGGCTTGTTCAGAACATATGGAGCAAAATGGACCTAAAGCGACTTGGGAAATTTAAGGAGCATGAAGGACAGCCTTTAATTCATCTAATTCAGGTCCAAGAAGAGCCCAAGTTGTGTGGAACAAGGGGCTGATGTGTCCGGCCCAATACCAGCCTTATTAGGCTTGTTTTTTCCTAATGCTACAAGGATAGAAAGTCAGCAATTTATTCTTCTAATTAGGTAAGGAAGTTGGCTAGATCTTATTCCTAAAGAGGAGAGGATTATTTAATGTCTTTCCTAACTTAGAAAGGAAAGTAATTAAATCAGCAACAGAGGAAATTTGTTTTCTTATTTTTCCAAGTTAAACAAGGAAATCCAAGCTAATCAAGGACATCAAGGGGGGGCAGCAACACAAATTTTTCAAATTAGATTTCTCCTAGTTTATTTGAGACTTCTTAAGGGTGACAAATCTGATTCTAGCATACTTAGGATGATAATTTTTGAATTTTTATTATTTTTTTTCTTACTCTTTGAGTTATTATTACTTATTTGGGTCAATTGTAAGGGGGGGCCATTAGGGTTTCTTTAAGTTTAGAGTTAGTATAAATAAAGGCATAGCCAAACATGTAAGGTTAATAAAACTTCTTATTTGCCGCACTTTGTGTGTGTGTGTTGGTGAGATAATCTTCATTCCTTGGTTCTCTAAAGATCTGAAAATGACTTATCGAAGAACAACTGGTTTCATGGCATCATCCTTATACTTCTTGTTTGCGAATCAATATTCGTTGGGTGGGGGTTTTCCATTTGCAATAGTGCTGGTGCCTAGGTACAAGTTATCTTTGTGTCACACGGAATCTAGGGGTGAGCAAAAAAACAAAAAAAAACCGAGAAAACTGGAAAAAAAAAACAGAACTTTGAAAAAAACCGATTAAAATTTTGAAAAAACCGACCGGTTCGGTT
>Ga0307518_10002738_pt1 | contig 12794 bp, 10 predicted proteins | sample 25_EM_MG_FD_203889 | JGI IMG/M metagenome (GOLD analysis project Ga0307518, IMG submission 203889) | Populus trichocarpa ectomycorrhiza microbial communities from riparian zone in the Pacific Northwest, United States - 25_EM | ecosystem: Host-associated > Plants > Roots > Unclassified | place...
TTTATTTTTTAGTTTTATTTATTTGTTGCAAATTTTTTTGAGTTGATTTTCTTATTTTTTTCAAGCATTTTGAGTATATATTATACAGTGTTGATTTATGTTAATTTTATTATTTTATAATTTTATAAAATGAATTTTTTTAAATGTTTTTAAATAATTACCAACGGAATTGCCGATGGAATTTTCATCGGTAATTCAGTCGGTAAATCCGTTGGTAATAAAAAAATTATTACCGAGGGATATACCGACGAAATGAAGCGGGTAATTTTATTTTTTTATTTCCGATAGATAAAAAATTACCGATGAACGATTCACCGACGGAGCATTTCCGTCGGTGATTCCATCGGTAAATTAATTACCGACGGAATATGTGTCTTACTCCGACGAAAAAATTCCGTCGGTAAAACTATTAAATCTTGTAGTGGAAGTACGTTGCTGCAGTCATTGGGAGCATTGCCATCCCTAAAGACCCTTTCTGGGCTAATAATTTAAGCGGGACATCAATAAGTCAAGGTTAATCACAATTTAGTTGCCTAAATTCCTAATTAATCATGTTGAAACCTTCTATTAAGCATAATATTGTAACATGTATTGGCTGCTTTGTATCGTATATTTTATTGTTTCTTCCTTCACAGTGCCTTTCTTTAATTTGACCACCCTGGAAGAATTGTATCTAGATCGCACTGCTCTCCCAATAAACTTTCTCCAGAATATTATACCGTTGCCTGCTCTTAAAATTTTATCTGCTAGTGGACTGGACGTGACCTCCATGGCACTCAAGGTAAATTAACAACTCTCTATCTGCCTATAATTACATGATCAATGAAAGACGCTTTCATCGTTATTTTAATTATTTTGAGATAAATTATACAGGTTGGTGTGAATCAAAGAATCTGGAGCAGCTGTTAGATCTTTCTAGAAATAATATAGAGGGTTTACTCCCAAATTATTTGGGAAACTTGTCATTTTTATAACTACTTGATATTTCTGGAAATTAATTTATTGGAAATATTACCTTTGGACCTCTTACCACTCTCATATCTCTTGAGTTCTTATCACTATCAAATAACCACTTTGAAATCCCACTTTCATTCAAGTCCTTCAGTACCCACTCAAAACTCAAGTTCTTCATGTGTGACAACATCACTCTAGTAGAAGACCAAGCTGGCTTTAATTCGGAATTTCATTCCAAAGTTCCAACTCATGCTTTTCAGCTTGTCATATAGTACATCTAAAGCAGTCAATGCAGATGTTCCCACCTTTCTCTATAACCAATATGACTTGAGAACCCTTGATCTCTCCAACAACAACTTCAGTGGAATGTTCCCATCATGGTTACTTGAGAACAACACAAGCTTGGAAGCATTACATTTGAGGCAGAACTCCTTTGTTGGTCCTTTGAAATTGCCAAATTAACCATCCTAATCCGAATGTGATTATGATAGATATATCAAACAACAACATACATGGTCAAGTTCCAAGAAATATGTGTTTGGTATTACCAAATTTGTCAGTCTTAAGGATGGCTATGAATGGACTGACAGGTAGCATTCCTTCTTGTTTTGGAAACCTGAGCTCTCTAGTACTTATAGATTTATCTGACAATCGATTGTCTAAAGTAAACCTTCAGCAGTTGAAGAGATCATGGTATGTGGGGCTATCAAACAACAATTTGGGTGGACAGATATCTCCTTCAATTTTCAACTCATCTTTGCTCAGATATCTCTACCTAGATGGCCACAAATTTACGGGGCATGTATTAGATTTTCAACCTACCAATGGGATATATTTAGCTGCACTGGGTATCAGAAACAATCAGTTTTCAGGCATTCTTCCAACATAGATGGGCAATTTCTCAAATCTCAAAGCAATTGATTTGTCCAGAAATCATTTTTATGGTCCGCTTCCAAGAGATTTCTGCAAGCTTGACAACTTTGAATATTTGGATTTGTCTGAGAACAATTTGTCTGGTTCTCTACCATCTTGCTTCAACCAACCATCAATAAAACATGTCCATCTATCCAAAAATCAACTGCGTGGTTCATTGACAAAGGCATTTTATAACAGCTCTTCCTTGGTGACATTGGATATCGCGGACAACAACTTGATGGGCCCAATTTCAAATTGGATTGGCAATCTTTCGGCATTGAGTGTTCTTCTTCTGAGAGCTAATCTTTTTGCTGGTGGGCTTCCTACTCAGTTATGCTTGTTACAACATTTACGCATCTTGGATGTTTCGCGAAATCAGCTCTCTGGTCCTCTACCTCATTGTCGGGGAAATTTTTCTTCGAAGGAAAATCTAGAGAAAGCGGGGGATACTGGTCAAGAAGCCTATGTGCTCAAGTCCCTAAAGCAGATGTCAAATGAAACCGGTTTACTAGTAGGGAAGATCAATGACGCGGAAAGCAATTTTGAAGACATCAATATAAATGAAGAAATAAAAGAAGCCGTAGAATTTACAACTAAAAGAAAGTCATGGACTTACAAGGGCGATATTCTCAACCTTATGTCTGGTTTTGATCTCTCCAGCAATAGATTCGCAGGCCAAATCCCATTAGAAATGGGGAATTTAAGTCAGATACATTCATTAAACTTGTCACACAACTATATTACAACTATATTACTGGATTTATCCCTGCAACATTTTCAAATTTAAAGCAGATAGAAAGCCTGGATCTTTCTTATAATAACTTGAATGGTGTCATCCCTCCACAACTTATTGTGCTTAACAATCTAGCAGTTTTCAGTGTGGCACACAATAACTTGTTAGGTGAAACTCTAGAAAGGAAATATCAGTTTGGAACCTTTGATGAAAGCAGTTATGAAGGTAATTCTTTTTTATGTGGACCTCCATTACAAAAAAAATGCAGTGAAGAAGAATCACCATCACAGCCATTGCCTAACCATGACCGAGAAGATGATGGTTTAATAGACACGTATGTTTTCCATGTGAGCTTTGGGGTATGTTACGTAATTGTGGTGTTGATAATTACAGCAGTTCTCTACATAAATCTACTTTGGCGGCGCAGGTGGTTTCACTTCATTGAAGATTGCATTGACACTTGCTACTATTTTCTGGTGATTAATTTTCGCAAGTACTCCAGCTTCAGAAGATCTTAGCATGGGAAAGCAGTTGTTTGCTTGTTGCATTAGCGATCCAAATTTATGTTCGCTCAGAACTTGTCCAGCAATTGCTTGTATCTGTCCAGTTATCGGGTGCTCTCTAGGGTGTTGATCTCATATGAGTGCTGTAACTAGATTTATCTGTGAGCTCCTACTTTTCAATATAAATAGTGTTAATTTGAAGAGGATAGGTATCGTATCCTCTTCAAATTTCATAAACACACCTTGACAAAATATGTATTACAAGATACGATGCAGGAATCGACCTAGGTTATATGGGTTGACCGGTTAATCTAAACTTTGACTTTTTTTAAACTGTTAGAAACAATATTATTTTGGTTAATTAAATTAAAAAAGAAGAAGGTGAATTCAAAGGTAAGGCTGATAATTAAGGATTCGTGCTCCATCTCAATATTAAACTTTTAAAAGTAAATTTTTATCACTGATTTTTGTTTTTTTTTTTTGTTTATATATGTATATATCATTAAATTTAGTTTCAGATTAAAATCTTGCATAAAGTTTTCAAAAAACCACATATCTATTTTCTAAAACTTGGAGATTTCTAAATATATGATGACGTAAGAAAACTATTATTTTCTGAATCTATTTATAAAACTATTTATAACCAAAAAAAAAATCATGTAAATGAATTAATCTATCAATATGAAAATTGAACAAATTAAAACATCACTATCCATGACATAAACCAAAGGTTTTCGTATTAACTATTAAGTATTGGATTATTATTAGTAGTAGTATTTTTAACTCACTTAGAGATAATTGTAACTGTGTTTCATTAAATTTAAAAAAAAATTTCTTGCTAAAATTGAATGCGGTTTGTATTTTTTGGATCGTTTTGATGTGCTGATGTCAAAAATAATTTTTTAAAAATGAAAAAACATTATTGACATATATTTCGGCACGAAAAGCTATTTGAAAAGTAACCGCTACCACATTGCCAAACACACACTTAATTAAGTATTGGATTTTGTGTAGGCTCTACTTATCCCCCCCACATTAAATTGGAATTCCTTGTGTCCTAATTCTAAGGAGTGAGGACACTCCCAATGTGGAATATAGTACAACGTAAAAGCATAATAATAGAATATTCCCAAAAGTATAGTCCACTCAAAACTATACCAATCAAGTCATTAATTGATTGGTCCAAAATCAAAACTTTATCTTATACCAAATAAAGTCCCAAAAAATATTATCCAAACTCATTGTAGGTTGAATCCACATTTTCCTAAACTTAAACTTAAACTTATTTCATCACCAGTTTTAAGTAACTTTAATATATATATTTTATATATTTTATATATATATATATATATATATATATATATATATATATATATATATTTCAAGCCTTGATTTTTTAAATTCAAACGTTAAAATTAATATCTATGAAATCTAATTAATTTCTTAAAATGTATTAAACATGTATAAAGATATATATTTTTTAAAAAAAATAATATAATTAATACATAAACTAATTCATAAATACTCTTTAATTTAATTGTCTTGGGTACCATTTTATACCAACTAACAAAACTAGAAAGTTTGAAATTAAGAAAACCACATAGCTTCGTTGAACCGTTGGTTGCTCTCATGGCATCCTATTTCGTCACGTTGCAAACCACCGTCCCTTACATCAGATCATGACACTTGCCACCACACGAAACCATGACTCTCATCCATCTTGACACGCCTTAGATATTGTGGGACCCCCCATACATGCCCCACAACAAATAAGACCAGGCGTGTTTCTAGCTTCCACGTATCCCACAGTGTTCCTATGTGGCAGGTTAAAAATTTTTGGGGTGGGTCCTGCTTTACCCACTTCTTTCAACATCAGGTGTTTCCTTTAAAAAAATGAAAGGAGTCTAGGGGTGACACGTGGAGAAAGTTGATTGCGTGGCCTAAATCTTGTGGGTTTTCGTTGATCCTTGTGGTTATAGACTTTTAGCAGTAGGCGGTAGGCCCTCGTCGGTGGTGTTTGGATTTAGTAGGTGATCAAGAAATAATTATGTTAATTAGGGTCTGTTTAAAACAGTGTTATTTTAAATTTTTATTTTTATTTTTTAGTTAAAAATTATTTTTTTTATATTTTCAGATCGTTTTGATGTATTAATTGTAAAAAATAAAAAACATTATCTTAATACTTTTCTAAACAAAAAATATTTTAAAAATATCAACTCTCTATTTTTTTAATTAAAAATTATTTTTTTTATTTTTAAATCATTTTGATATGCTAATCTTAAAAATAATTTTTTTAAATAAAAAAATATTATTTTAATATATTTCTAAACAAAAAATATATTTTAAAAACATCAATTTTTTCTACATAAATTATTCTTTTATTTGGTATTTTCAAATTTGTCACACTTAAGGATGGCTAGCTATGAATGTACTGACAGGTTGCCCTCGTTATTGTTTTTGGAAATATGAGCTCTCTAGTTACTAAAGATTTATCTGACAATCTATTGTTTATACGAAAAAACTAGAGTATTTATATAATGTTTTGTATTGTGATTTGAAAGTATTTTTTTTAAAAAATTTAAATTTAAAATTTAAAATTTTTATTTTAAATTAATATATTTTTAATTTTTTCATATCATTTTGATGTGTTAATATAAATAATAATTTTTTAAAAATAAAAAATTATTATTTTAATATATTTTAAAATAAAAAATACTTAAAAAAATAACTATTTTTTTATTATCAAAGATCACAATTTCAGGGGCCAATATCAAATTGGATAGCCGATCTTTCGGAATTGAGTGTTTTTCTTCTGAAAGCTAATCATTTTGCTGTTGAGTTTCCTAATCAGTTATGCTTGTTATAACATTTAAGCATCTTGGATGTTTCACAAAATGAGCTCTCTGGTCGTCTACCTTCCAGTCTGGGTAATTATTATTTTGAGCAAAATGTAGAGAAAACGAGTGCTCCAAATCAAGATTTTCTTATGATCCCGGACACCACAGAAGAAGAAATAGAATTTACAACTAAAAGAATGTCATATAGTTACAAGGGCGATATTCTCAACATTAAACTACCATAACAACACTATAGAAGAAGAAATATAATTTATGATCCCGGACATTATTATTTTGCATGTATCTCACTTAGATTTTCCATTTTCCACTTGTAGTGGAAAATTCAAGTGAGATACTTGCATTAAACTTGTTACACAACAATCTTACTGGATCTATTTCTACAACATTCTTAATCTTAAAGCAGATTAATAGTTTGGATTTTTTTTACAACAACTTGAATGGTGTTAATTTAATGCGTATAATTTGTTGTACTCAGCAATTTAGAAGTTTTAAGTGTGGCACCTACAATAATTTGTCAGGTAAAACTCTAGAGAGGAAATATCAGTTTGAAACCTTTGATGAAAACAGTTATGAAGGTAATCCTCTTTTATGTGGAACTCCGTTACATAACAACGAATGTCTAATAATGAACGAGAAGATGATGGTTTCATAGACATGGATGTTTTCTATGCGAGCTTTGGCGCAGGTGGTTTCACTTCATTGAAGATTGCATTGACACTTGCTACTGTTTTCTGGTGATTTATTTTCGCAAGTTCTCCATCTTCAGAAGATCTTAGGGTCTTTGAATGGCATTACTGAATTTTTTGTTGTTATTCTGGTGATTTATTTTCACTTCATTGAAGATTGCATTACTCCTTTTGGCCTCAAAAATCAAGAGTCCGGTGGTGTAAAATAGGAAGACAAGAACACTCGATTCTTTCATTTATCTGCTACTAGAATGAAAAACAGAAATGCAATTCTCTCATTGTCTGTTAATGGAAGAAGTATCTCCAAGCCATCCTTGGTAAAGATGGAAATTGTTAGATATTATAAAGACCTCTTCTCACTTTTGTTTTTTAGATAATAGTCGAGAATTTATTAAGATTATGGCTAAAAAGAGAATAGCCTAGGAGACAACAGTTGGAGCAGAAAAACAAACAGGCGAAGAGATTGAAACAGGGGGAGAAGACAACCAGGCAAAAGAAAAAAAAAATACAAGGGAGTCGGCTTCTGTTTTCTCCGTAAAAGATGACAACATTGCTGATACCTGTATCCACACTAGTGGAGCCTGAAGATATGTTATCAAGCTTCAACCATAAGGAGAACTTGCGGAGGATCAGGGAAAAACAGCTTTGAAAGTTTAGAGTAGCATCATTGAAGATAACATCATTCCGATGAAGCCACAGATTCCACACAATACAAGAGAAGAGAAGCTGCCATGAAAGATTCTGGAATCTGCCTTGCACCATAGAAGACCATTGGTAGCACATATCATCAACAGAATTTGAGAAACAGCCACTAATACCCCGCCGAGAAAGGAATTTCATCCATAGATTCCAGGCAAAATCACAGTGGATGAAGAGATGGCTTGAAGATTAAAGACTTCTTTACAAGACCTCTTCTCTCATCACTGGATAGAAGGATTAGACCATCCTGTGCAAAGCTGATGTTCTAGCAACTTAAGCCTTCGTCTTCCTCTACATTGGAAACTACTTTTACTCCAAAAGAAGTAAAAGCAGCCATTTGGGAATGTGACAGCAATAAGGCTCCTGGTCCTGATGGGATCAATTTCTTCTTCATAAAGAAAGCATGGGAAACAATTAGGGATAATATATATGGTCTGGTTGACGACTTTTATTTGTCTGGTCTCCTACCTGATGGCATCAACAGCTCCTTCATTTCTCTCTTCCCAAAAGTAGTTGGTGCTAATAAACTCAAGGATTTCAAACCTATTAGCCTGATTGGATGCTTGTACAAGATCATCTCTAAGTTGCAAGCTAATAGGTTAAAGGCTGCCATGCCTGAATTATTGGCGAGGTCCAGCATGCTTTTATCAAGGGGAGACAAATTTTAGACAGTGTTCTTAATTATAGCCATTAATTGAAATTATCTGTCATTTAAAGAAATCAAAGTCAAAGGGTTATATTCTCAAATTAACTCGACTTCCACAAAGCCTTTGATTCAGTTATTTGGGAATATATTGATGAAGTCATGAAATGTACGGGCTTTGGGGTAAGGTGGAGAGGACGGATCAAGCAGTGTATTTATACAGCCAGAGTATCTGTCCTAGTAAATGGCTCTCCCCTATACAGGAATTCTCCATGGAAAAAGGACTTCGTCAGGGAGACTCGTTATCTCCTTTTCTCTGTAACATGGTTGCTGAGGACCTCAGTAGAATGCTAAAAATTGGTTGTGATTTGAGATTAATAGAAGGCATTGCTCTCGGGCCGACCGGAACCAGTCGAGCATTTCCCATTTACAGTATGCTGCCGATACTCTTATTTTCAGCTCAGACAATCTCTCTTCCTTGCCGGACATAAAAAGTCTCACAATGCTTTGAATTGGTATCCAGACTGAAAGTAAATTTCCATAAAAGCTCGATTAATAAATATTCTAATTCATAAATACTCTTTTAATTTAATGATCTTATCTACCATATTACACCAACTAACAAAACTAGAAAGTTTGAAAATAAGAAACACCTTCGCTCCATTGAACCGTCGGTTCCTCTCATGGCAACCCATTTCGCCACGTGGCAAATCACTGTCCTTTACCTCAGATCTTGACACTTGTTATCGAAGGAAACCATGACTCCCATGCATCTCGACACGCATTAGATTTCGTGGGACCAATTAACATGCCCTACAGCAAAAAGACAGACGTGTTTCTTCCCTCCACGTGTCCCACAGCGTTTCCACCTGGCAAATATTGTGGGATTTCCTTTTGGGATCTTAGTGGGTCCCCGTTGTTTTAGACTTTTTGTTGTAGGCGGTGGGCCCTGGTCGGTGGTGTTTGGATATTGTAGGTAATAAAAAAATAATTATTTTAATTACCCATGCCATTTGCTTAATAATATAAACAAAATCATTCTAAAACGTCGGTGCTTACCTATAATTAAAAAAACAAATTATATATCATGGTACATTTTATACAACTATAAAGTCATTAACTTTTTTATATATATAAAATAATTATCCTATTTAAAGGCAAGAAATGGACTTGTCAAATGAGGACTTTTCTGGATTTTATAATATCATTAATTTAATTAATTAATTAATTATCTTTTACTTATGTTAAAGAAACTAAAATTTAATGCATCCTCCAATCCCTATATATACACCCCCTCTCATCCCAAGAACTTCACTCAACCATAACCTTTCAAAGATCAAAGCAATACAGTTTGTGCAACCTGAAATTCTCTCTTCTTTTCTAAACAAACAACTTGTTTCAAAACCTTTTGATTTCTCTAACCAAAAACAACTAAAAAGTTTTGCACATCACATTTTTTGACTCCATGGCTCCTGATATTACTGCTACTCTTGCTAACAACACCAATTCCCTTGTCAAGCAAGCTAGCATTTCAAGTTGTGCATATGTTACGTTTTTGGCTGGTGATGGAGACTACTGGAAAGGTGTTGTAGGGTTAGCCAAGGGATTGAGGAAGGCAAAGAGCAACTACCCTTTGGTGGTAGCTATCTTGCCTGACGTTCCTGAGGAGCACCGGAAGATACTTGCCTCTCAAGGGTGCATAGTGAAGGAGATTGAGCCTGTTAACCCACCGGAGAACCAGACCCAGTTTGCTATGGCTTATTATGTCATCAACTACTCCAAGCTTCGTATATGGGAGGTATGTATATATGCCCGTATAACACTTACTAGTATTATGTTATATGTAACTCCTAAATATTGTTTTCTTTTATTACAGTTTGTGGAGTATAGCAAGATGATATATTTGGATGGTGACATCCAAGTGTTTGATAACATAGACCACCTCTTTGACATGCCTAATGGCTACTTCTACGCTGCGATGGACTGCTTCTGTGAGAAAACATGGAGCAATAGCCCCCAGTACAAGATTGGTTACTGCCAACAGTGTCCCGATAAGGTCCATTGGCCTGCTGAGATGGGTCCTAAGCCTCCTCTCTACTTCAACGCTGGCATGTTTGTTTATGAGCCCAACTTGTCGACATATCATGACCTCCTGGAGACCCTCAAAATCACCACTCCTACCCTCTTTGCTGAGCAGGTTCATATTTGTCTATCTTGGTCAGAGCTTCTTGGCAGGAAAAATTGATCAGGCAGAAATTCTAAATTTAATTTCCTTTTCCTGGCAGGATTTCTTGAACATGTTTTTCAGGGATGTTTATAAGCCAATTCCTTCAGATTACAACCTTGTGTTGGCCTTGTTATGGCGCCATCCTGAGAACATCAACCTTGACAAAGTCAAAGTTGTTCACTATTGTGCTGCTGTAAGTATTCACCATGCACATATTAAACACAAAAAATTATCCTTTCGGACATTAAGTACTGCAATGCTAATTCTCATGTTACTGCAGGGGTCCAAGCCATGGAGGTACACAGGAAAAGAAGATAACATGGACAGAGAAGACATCAAGATGCTGGTTAACAAATGGTGGGACATTTACCACGACGAGTCCTTGGACTACAAGAACACTGTGGTGGCTGCTGCTGGAGCTGAAGTGCAACCATTCTTGGCGGCGCTATCAGAAGCTGGTATTGCTCACTACATTACCGCCCCATCTGCCGCTTAAAGCTGGTGGATTGTGGAGCTAGTAGCCTTCTAAATTAGTCAAATTGTAGAGGAAAAACAGAGTCTTTTTTAGGTTTTTTTTTTTTGTGACAGTTTGCTGGTTGTTAATATCCCCTATATTCATGAAGTGGGATAGTGTTCTTTTGAGTTTTCTTCCAAGTCTGGGAGGACCTTTTATCCCTCATTTTGTAAATAAAACTATTATTCTCTGTGTATACACAATTTCTTTATATATATATATATGTTTTATTGATAAATGAAAAGACGGAAATAGAAATAAAATAAATATCTTTTTGGAATAGTTTTAGAATAAATTTTTATTATTTCAAAACAAGAAACATAATAAAATATATCTTTTTTCTATGCATGTTATCTTCATTTTTATTGTTCCGAACAGAGAACCATCTAATTAGGAGATGGTGCTAAGGCCTGTATAAAATGGTCTATGAAGAGCTTTACAGCTGGGTTCACCTCTCAAGCATAAATTAATGGCGTAAATTGATCTCGATACGCATCAGAACTTGGAAGGTTTCAAAATTGGAGTTAATAGTCAAATTTGTTACTAAGCAACTGTTGATCAAGTCTTTGATTTTGCAAGTACAATTTAGAACCAACTTAAAACAAATGTGGAGGAAAATCAGAAAAAGTTAGGTATCCAAATCAAGTATCGATCGGCTGACTCCAAAAGCATGCTAAAATGGCACAGTAGTGTTGCATGCATGGTCTCTAAAAGTCCTCAGAATAATATTTCTCGAGTTACATAGCACCTAGACGCGCATCAACAGCCCTGGACAAAGGCTTAATTACATAGCCAAGTAAATGCAGGCGCTCTATCTTTTATGATGAGCTGCATTTTTTTGTAGTTTCAAGACTTTTGTAACACAATAGCTCTCATTAGCTAAGCAGAATCCATCTCTATATCTCCACAGATCAAGTGTCAATATTTACATCTAAGACTATACCATATATACCTTTTATATATATATATATATATATATGCGCGCGCGGGCGGGAGGGAGCGTGGGTGGGTGGGTCGATGGATGGTAAAAAAATAGAGGGTAAATATAGTTACTTTGAATCACATGAAATAATGAATCAATTGTTGAATCACATGGAGAATAATATAGTTTTCACCACAGAATTTTATGTGTTGCAATTCTATAGACAGTACAAATATTATAGAATACAGCACAATATGAGAGCATGATGATATATTCCAAAAGGTCAATTTAATTAAATATACCGATATCAATATTTAAAATATTTATTAAATTTTTTAATGTGTGATATCAATACAAGGATGCTTCATTAAAATTTCAATTAGAACACAAATAAATTCAAATTAAAGAATACAGCACAGCATGGGAGCATGATACAAAGTCAAACTAATCACAACTATACTTCATTTCTTAGTTTTTAAAATTTAAATATTAATAACAACATTTTAATAACATTTATTAATATTTTTTAATACAATATCATATAAATACAAAGATGCATTATTAAAATTATAATTAGAAAAAACAAACTTAATCACAATTGAAACACAAACTAATTTAAACAGTCAATCTTGTCAAATTCACAACCATAACGAGTATTGATTTTCTTGGTCCAAAATCAAAACTTTATCTTGCTACTAAATAAATATTATCCATTTCATAATCAACCTTAATTAACCTTAGGTCACATATTTGACCAACTAACCATTCTAGAAAGCTTGCAAGACTGCCGACATATAAAGAAAAAGTCCTACTGGATGCTCACGTGGCATTTGTAGTCTGGCACGAGGATAAAATTGCTTAGGTGTGGTTTCGGTATTAATGGTAGGCCTAGGCCGGTGGTACTTAATTACACTTTTACTCTCATTTTTTTATTTTATTAATTTTATAATATAATCTTTTTTTACTACGTTCCCTAAGGAATAGGATAAAATAATAATATGAAATATATTGTTTAAAATAAAGTAACGAAAAAAGATGGAAGGATATTTTGTTATTTTGATGGAAATAATTTTAATTTTCTATTTTATATTTCTAAAGAAGCAATAGATTAAAATTATCCAATTTTTTTAATTGTGTTTA
>Ga0307518_10002739_pt1 | contig 12790 bp, 12 predicted proteins | sample 25_EM_MG_FD_203889 | JGI IMG/M metagenome (GOLD analysis project Ga0307518, IMG submission 203889) | Populus trichocarpa ectomycorrhiza microbial communities from riparian zone in the Pacific Northwest, United States - 25_EM | ecosystem: Host-associated > Plants > Roots > Unclassified | place...
GACTGATGAGACGAACGTCTGGACTGCGGGGGGAATATCTCCGTGGGAAATGAATGGATCCACGTCGGAACTTGACAGGCAGATAGACCACGCTCTAGGCTCTCTGACGGTATAGTCACGTGCCTGATAGCTTTGGAAACGGTGGAGCTATTCAAAATATCGGAATGCCAGCACTGGGCGCCTAAAAATGACATTTGAGCGCTAACGTTGTTTCTTCTCTTCTTTCCTTTGTTTCTCCATCAATTCTTCAGCTTCTTTGCTCGTTCTGGTATGGGAGTTGGACTGCAGTAGTGTGTATTCCTTTCTCATACCATACTGGACGTTATTCCTTCAGTTTCTTCTGCTTCTTGGCAGTTCTTGTGCGATAGATGACTGTCAGCGTCGGCAGTCGTCTCTTGCATCAGGATAGTCTTCTTGTGCGATAGATGGCTACGATGAGGCTCCGTCGTGCTCATCCTTCGCATCAGGATCGTTTGATATAGACATTATCTTCCATGTTCACTGTACCAAACCTGTTTGGTGCGTGACAGCGGGTCCGAGTGGTGACCGGAATGACAACGTCTGGTAAGTAACCTATTCTTTATCCTTTGCTATTTTGTATTAACTTCCTGGCAGGTGTGTCTGCTGTGCGAAGCACAAAGCCAATTGCAAAAGGGACCCAGAAAAGCCCAAGCAGCACGCGTGCATGAAGTGCGCGGGGCTCAAAGAGCAGTGTGAGTGGCCAGAGATTGGATGTCTGGGTCCAGTAGTGGACAAAGGAAAGGGCAAGGTGAAGGAGGTCGCAACGTCGCTGCGAGGAGGGGAGAAGCGGAAGAAGAAGACAGTTGCGAAGGTCGACGACAATGACAACATTGTTGAGGTACCAGGGCCATCTGGGCAATGGTCCGGGTTTGACCCTGGACCGTTCCTGGAGTGGCTGGACAGGCTGACCGGGGCCATCGAGGAGATGACCAGACAGATGTGCTGGGTAGCGGATGCCACTCACTCAGTGGCGAGGGGAAACGAGCGGCTGATGGCTGGCCTTGAGACTTTTCTCAAGGAGTGCCATTTCTTTACAGCACCCTGGGACAAGGACGAGGAGTCGGAGGATAGCAAGGCAGAGGTCGACCCGGAGGAGGTCGAACAAGAAGTCCAGGGGCTCCATGAGGAGCAGGAGAACCCTGGCAGCGGTGTGCCAAAGTAGTTGATCTGGTCTGGACTCCTTGTAAATAGAAATTGTAATTTAGTTTTACTTTTGTTTATAAGGAAAAGTGAACTGAGTTTTTTAGTGAGTGATATTACAAGTCAGAGTGAAACAGAAAGAAGAGACAGAGAGAGAAACAGATAAGAGAAACGGAGGCGAGAGTAGTACTATGTGGACGTGAGTGGTCCAGGTTTGTCCAGGTACCAGACATGGTAATTTTCTAAGAGTTCTGTAGCATTGCCAAGTTCAGTGGCGAGAAGCCATGACATTTCCTCGTCAGTTCCTTCATAACCGGACCATTGTACCAAGTAAAGTAGCTTGCACGATCTGTGTCGACAGTCAATCTTGGAGTCAAGGATCTCAGAGATCTCGAACTCCGGTTCACCATCCACTTCGACCAGTGGCAGAGGAGGTTGTATCTGGTCTGGTATGGTGTTGGGTATGGCCAGTTCGAGTTGGGAGATGTGGAAGATGGGGTGAACGGCGCGCATGGAATCTGGAAGGTGGAGCGTAAAAGAGAGAGAGCCTACTTGTGCTATGATAGTGTAGGGCCCAAGATTCTTTTCTGATAGCTTTTTGGATGGTCGAGTAGACCAGAAGTATTTGGCTTTCACATATACTTGATCACCTACTTTGAAGTCCAGTGCCGGAGTACGTTTGGCATCAGCCGGACCTTGGTAGCGAAGTTGTGCATTGGCCATTTCTTCTCGAAGGTATTGGTGCAGTGACTTGAGGTCGACTGTGTAGTCACAAGCCCTGGCAGAAGTCATGTCGTGTTCTGGGTAGACAGAGATATTAGGGTGGTAGCCCTTATTAGCAAAGAACGGCAAGACTCCTGTAGTAGCACTAGGTGCGTTGTTGTACGCGAACTCTGCCAATGGCAGTAGGTCCACCCAGTTGTCCTGCTGGTAGTTACAGTAGATCTGGAGGTACTGTTCCAGTGTCTGGTTAGACCGCTCTGTCTGGCCATCGCCTTCCGGATGGTAACCGGAGGTGAAGTGAAGGTGCATGTTGAGGGCTTTCCCAAGTGACCGGAAGAAGTGAGAAACAAACTCTGTACCACGATCTGAAGTGACATGGGCGGGAACACCATGCTTGGAGAATACATGGAGCAGGAAGAGTTTTGCAAGCTCTGGGCTAGTGATGGTGTCGTGAGTAGGGATGAAAATGGCTTGTTTAGAAAGCCGGTCTACCACGACCAGGATGGCTGTGAAGCCGGTGGATGCAGAGAGTTGCTTGATGAAATCCATAGAGATGGAATTCCAGGGCTTCTCTGGTATGGGGAGCTGTTTCAGCAGTCCATAGGGTCTATGGTGCGGTGTCTTAGCTCTTGCACAGGAGGTACAGGACCAGACATAGTCCTTGACGAAGGTCCTGAGACCAGGCCAAGTGTACTCACGCCGGATTAGTTCTAGAGTCCAGTTTTGCCCAAAGTGACCAGCGAGTGGGTGATCGTGTCGATACCAGAGTACCCGGAGACAGAGATCATCCAAGTCCGGTACGTATATGCGACCATCTAGTCAAAGGAATCCAACCTCATTGGTGGACCAACGAGAGTCCAGTGGATCTGCGAGGTGGACCTGGGCAATGGGATCAGAGAGTAGTGCAGAGAGGATGTCGCTATGGAGTGTTTCCACGTCCATGATCACAACTGCACGGAGAACCGGAAACTCTAAGTAAGTAGCGCAAAGAGAGTTAGAGAGCTGTTCTTGAGTGAACACCAGCCTAAGATTTTGGGGGTTAACCCGGGTGTAGCCACTATCCCCCTCTTTGGGGTAGACGTCCCATCGTCTAGTGAGGGCGTCCGGCTTGGCACTGAGTTTTCTGGGACGGAAACAAATGACAAGATTAAATTGAGATAAAAATTCAGACCACCAGGCTTGCTGGCAGGAGAGTACTTTTGAGGTGGAGAAATACTCAAGGTTTTTGTGGTCCGTGACGACATCAATAGGGGAGGTGGAACCCTCAAGGTAATGGCGCCAGTTCCAGAATGCTTCAAAGATAGCAAGCAATTCCTTATCATGGGTGTCATAGTTCAACTCCAGGGCAGTCAAAGTCTGGGAGTAGTATGTGACTGGACAAATCTCTCCATTGGCACAAGTAATAGACAAGATGCCAGCAACAGCGTAGTCAGAGGCGTCAGTCTCCACAATGATAGGGGTATCTGGAATAAAGTGGGTGAGAATGGGCGCAGTAGTGAAGGCGTGCTTGAGAGCATTGAAAGAATGTCGACAGTCCTCAGAGAAATTCCAAGGAGCATCTTTCTGGGTGAGCTGGGTAAGTGGAACCATGATGTCCGAGTAATTGAAGATAAACCAGCGATAGAAGTTGGCGAAGCCCAAGAAGGACTGGATGTCCTTTACCTTTTGAGGTTCAGGCCAGTCGTAGATGGTTTGGATCTTGTCTGGAGACATAGTCAAACCGTCAGGGGAGAGGCGATAGCCAAGGTACTCTACCGAGTCCAAGTGGAACTCACATTTCTCCGGTTTGGCAAAGAGGCCATGTAACCGGAGACGGTGGAGCACTTCCCAGACATGCTGCTGGTGGGACTCCATATCCTTGGAGTAAATGAGGATGTCGTCGAGGTACACGACAATGCAGACATCCAGCATGTCAGCAAAAACAGTGTTGACAAACTGCTGGAATGCTGCAGGGGCGTTAGTGAGGCCAAAGGGCATTACTAACCACTCGTAAGACCCATAGCGTGTATGGAAGGCGGTCTTCCATTCATCACCCGGAGCAATCCGGACTAGATGGTATGCGTGCCGGAGGTCGATCTTCAAATAAATCTTAGCATGGCTAGGGGAGTCTAGTAGGTCAGAGATAAGGGGGAGTGGGTAGCGATCCATTTTGGTGATTTTGTTTAGGCCTCTAAAGTCAACGCAGAGGTGGAGTGAGCCGTCCTTCTTCTTTATGAAGAGGACCAGAGCAGCGTGGGAGGAAGCGGTAGGATGGATGAAACCTGTATTAAGATTCTCATTGATGAAAGTCCAGAGAGTGGAGAGCTTGACTGGAGACAGTGAGTAGAGAGTTCCCAATGGTGGAGAGGTACCTTCTTCAAGGTCGATCTTCAAGTTGTAGTCGCGATGCAGGGGCAGTTCAGAGGCCTTCGCCTTACTGAACACATCCGCATAATCGCGATACTCCAGAGGGACAATGTCCAAATCCGGCGGAGTAGAGGCGGAGGAAGAATGAGCCTTTGCTGAGTCAGAGGGACACAGTTGAAGTTGGTACTTGGTGGATCCCTCTAACTTGCATGCACGCATGAATGCAGCTGCATTGATTAGAGAGATGTGCAGAGGGGTGCAAACTGGAGTGTCGATAGATGGCACTGGGCCTGGGGTAGACTGGCCGGAGAGGCTGGAGTCAGGGTTACCGGACTGAACCAGAGAGGGAGTTGACGGGGGTGCTGGCAAACTTCCTGCAAGAGTTCAGAATGTTAAACTGCTCAATACCCAATCAATCAATGGATTGTAGCGGGTGAGCCAGTTATGTCCAAGAACAATCATGCATTCAGAATCCAGCGGAGCAAGGTAAAAAGTCATAGGGGTGCCATCACTGGATGTGGGGAATTTCACTGATATATCAACAGCTTGAGTGATTACAAAGTTTGATGTACCGTCAAAGAGCCGGAGAGTAATCGGAGGAACAGAGTAGGTGGTAATATTGTTTTTGTGCACAAATTGTACATCTACAAAGCAATGTGTGGACCTGGAGTCCACAAGTGCGTGGGTTTTAGGTAAGTCAAATGATAAGAGGATAACATGTGGCATAAGGGAATTGGGATCATAAAGAGTGGACGCATTGAGACGAGCCTCCTTGGGTGCACTTCCAGAGTCAATGCAGCTTGCCAGTTGTGTGGAGGGCCGGGAGCTGCTTACTCTTTTTTTGACTCGGAGTTGGCACCCGAGTTGGAGTCCATCTTACCGGACTCAGCAGCAATGGCCACAGCACAAGCCTTGGCCTTTTTGATCTTCTTTGGGCAGTTGTCCGCAAAGTGTCCGGTACCTCCACAGAACATGCAGAGGTTGTTTTCGAGCCACCGTTTGCGCTCGTCAGCAGTCAGTTTCCCGTCCTTACCAAGCTTGTTGGTCAAGTCCAGTTTGGAGCCAGATGAGGACTGGTTGGTGGTCGCCTCGGACGAGCTAGAGGTGTTGGTGGAGCTGGCGGAGTTACCGGTCTTGGATTTCTCCTGACCGGAGTTGGATGAGTTGCCTCTGGAGTTGGAGGACTTGGTTGTGGACGAATTGGGCTGACTCTTCGTTGTGCGAGAGATCTCGTCTTTGCGCTCCCAATAGCGCATGTCAATCTCCCCGCAAAGAGCCCTCAGCCCATGCAGAGTCAAGGGCTTCCCAACTCAAGCTATTTCGTCCTTGAGATGATCCGGGAGACTGGAGTAGAATAGGTGGCGGAGCGCGCCATCCCCGCAGTCCTGGACCTGTGAGGCGAGTCGGTTGAAGTCTACTATGTACCGCGTAACGTGGTGAGCATCCTTCATCCAGAGATGCTTGAGTTGATGCTCAGCATCAGTGATGGGGTCATGAGGTCCAAAGGTACTCTGGAGCTCAGCGACGAAGTGGACCCAACTTTCCATCCAGCGTGGACGGTCAGCCGGATCACTGGAGTTCAGAAGGTCCGGTTTGAACCATTCTAGGGTCATCCCTTTTAGATATGATTGGGTGAAAGTTACCTTTGCCCTATCAAGGCAGAATGCCTTGGCTTGATCCTGGAAGCATAACTCACACTGGACCAGGAAGGTCCTGAGCTTTTTTGGGTCTGTACCATCAAAGGTGTCCAGTTCACGGACTTTGGTGCGGGAGGAGGAGGAGGAGTCATTGGTCTGGCGGGAGGAGTGGGAGAGGCAATTGACGGTGATAGCTAGATTTTGGAATAAAGCTAGACCAGGGTCTAGCTCATCCGTGGCGTCAATGAAGTCATTGTTGTCATTGTTGTCATTGTTGTCACCATCTCCGGGGTTGTCCGGATCATCTCTGGGTCCGTCCTCGGGGCCAAACCATTGGTGACAGGCAGGTTCGCAACGATCCAGAGTGGGGTCACGATGGTAAGGGAATTGATCACCAGAAACAGATTCATGGTGACCTAGGTCTGCAGAACCACAAAGGCTCTGAGACGCAGCATCTCAATGCAGAGTCAAAGGCGCTGTAGGGTTTCAAGCTGTGAAGCTCCGGAATTGGCTAACGGAAGCTGGAGGTTGCCTGCGGTTAGACAGGGCTTGATGGGCAGCAGAGAGGTGGAGGTCATTTACTGCACCTGCTTCTTCAGTGAGTGTGGCAGCAGTACAAGCATGAGAGCGTGTAGTCATGGTCATAGGAAAAATGGGAACTAGTTTGCGTACAAGGTTTGGGATAGTGAACCCACACAAGTGTGAGTCTGAAATACTGTCAAGTCTGGGTCTACTCTGGTAGGGGGTCCGGTCAAGTCTGGACGAAGATAGATGAAGGACAAGGGCAGGGGGCTGGACAAGAGGTTAGTCTGGCTGGAGTTGGTGACTGCTTGGATTCAACGACTAAGGACAACGAGTGTTGATCCCTTGTGTAGGTTCTGGTCAAGGGGAGACAGAGACAGAGACGGAGGCGGAGATGGACAGGAACTGGAGTAGTGACTAAGTTGATTTCAGACTGAGGTATACAGAATAAACTACAGAGTACTTATACTAAGTAGGAACTAAGGACAAGTATTTACAGTGACAAGTAAACAGCCTAAAAAGCGGACAAGGGATAACCAGAGAAAGTAATAGGTCAGGTCCAGGTAAAATAAAGTCAGGTCCGGTGAAAATGCTACAAGGTATAGGATATATTGAGTTCACGGAGAACTCACGAATGGGCAGGGTAGATGGCGAGGTGTGGTAAAGAGTGAATGGAGTATAGACCAAGGGTCATACTTAATGGAAGTATAACTGCACGACTGTGACCGGAGTAAGTGATGAGCAACCAGAGTTGAGCTGTAGAGCTGCGATGCGACCAGAGTAACTGGATAAGACCCGGAGTTGGGCATGGTCATAACACATCCCCAGAATGCCAATGCAAAGCTAGGTGATGATGCTTCTGTCTCTCGTTATATGTTGACATCTGACATTGTTTTAATGATCGCAGGTGCTCAAAAATATGTTTGCATTGTGTCAAGGTGTCCCAGCTTGTCTCCTCTGGCTACATGCAAGATGGGGGTAAAGTACATTCTGTGTGCATTTTTTTCCAGCAAGAATGGCTGTGATTCCATGCAGAGATTTGCTCTTCCAATGTGCCTCCCCCTGTTTGGGAAGCTTCTGATGGTACAAAGAGATGGCAGTTGGTGATGAATGTCGATTCGGACTATGATAAAGTTGTCATGAGGATGGAAGGATACAGTATATCATGAACCTACAGATACACAGATCACTTAATTACCTCCTCAACACCATTACAGAAGCGATCAACACCCCCGTCAGAGCTCCAAGAACACCAATCACCATCCACCACACATACTCATCAAACTTGGCAGCAACAGGCATTCCTGCATGAGCAAAGTTGATGGTGGCACTCCTAAACGAGTATATGACGACACCTGTGATGAATCCAGTGACAGAATATGCAAGGAACACAAGTGGAAGCGAAAGCATGATGCTTTGGCGCTGAAAGACCCATATCAGTGACTGGCGACAGAGTCCTGAACAAGGATGTTGCTTACAGGAAGCAGAACAAACCCTTCTCCAGTGGTTTGTGCGGCACCTTGTGCCATTTCTGATTTATACTGGAAAATAGATATGAAAGATGTGATCATGCTCAGCACAGAGCATAAGATGGCGACCAAACCTCCAATCCGGGCTATACTGTCCAATTCTGGTAGGGTCATGAGTGTCACTGAGGTACTGTATCTCGCTCTGTTGATGAAGAGAAACAGGATCCCTAGGCATAGTGTACTGACGACAATTTCCAGCACTGTGCAGAGGATCGGTGTGTGCTTTGCAGTGTGCATATGGCTGATGTCATGGGGTAGAGGTCTGTGCGGCCTGAAGTGGACCTGGCACCAATGTGCTGCATGTGCAAGATAAGATGGGGATTCCATGCAGTCAATGCAAAAACGGGACGTACCGACTCGTAATAGGATTCACGCGACCATGCGTGTGTATGAAAGACTAGATTGCTGGGCAGGATCTGTAGAGGAACTATCAGAAACGGCAAGACAGTGTAGGGATGCACCATGGCCACACCGTTGAGTAGTCTGATGAGTTCCTGACATTCCTCCTGGCTAAACAGAGGCTGGATGGGCTGGGGATGCGCAAGAAGCCTATCGGTATACGACCAATGAAGGGCATCGGCAGCCTCTTGTGTTGATGGGCATGTAAGAACAACATAAGCAGGGTGCATCTCGACATAGGATCAGTATCTAAACTCGTCATCGAGCCCTGTAAAAAACTGAGCACCTCTGATATCAATGAAGTATTAGGTATGAGAATGCACCATCGTCTTCTCCAGATAGAGGTAGATCATCAGAAGGCATCTCGTTCAGAATGCGACGGTACCTATGGTCCACCCAATAAATGACAAGCCGTCTGGATGTCTTCTGTCTCCTCCGTCCCATCGCACTGTAGCTTGGCCTAACCCATATTTCGCATCCCTCCGGCACACTGTCCACTGTATCAATCGCACTCGTGACCTGGTCAAGTTTGGAAAAGTTTTGCAGATCGAGGTTGGTGGTTGTGCTTTTACATGGGTTGCCAAAGTATCTGAGTCTGTGGGGAAGTATGTACTCAAACCATCCGCGGTCGGCGTAGGGCATCGTGACTGACCCGTAGCTGTAGTTCCTTGCGGATCTGCTCATGTCGAATTGGGGTGGTTGTACCCATCGGGGAGTGGGTTGGGTGACAGGGGGGTTGGAGGAGAGGAAGGAAGTGTTGATGGGTGGCATTGACAGACAGGATACGAGGGGCCAACATTTGCTGAAAAAGGGATGTCGGGAAAGTGCGGTAGAATTTGGGGAAGAGCTTACTCTGCATTGCTAAGGTAGTCCCTATGGTCGGCAAGATTGTATCCAGATGTTTGACGAGAGAGTCTATTGGGTGCATCAACCAACAGTCCATCCCCAGAGGACATTAGTAACTGACCGGGTCGGAATGATTTCGTGGAATGGGCAAAGTGGGATTGTTACTGGTTCCACTGCTGGCATCATCATGTCGTCTCTTGGTGAACGTGGGTCGAATGGCCCGCGAGCTTGGTAAGAAACGCACACAGACACACATATATGATGGGGCTTACTCTGGTACATGGATTGTCTCAGCAGGTGAGAGGACTGCAGCAGCCTGCTCTGGTACAGCTGGTTGGGCTGGCACACACTTGGAATCAGCAAATGGGTCATCCTAGACACTAATCACCCTTCAGTTTCATACTCCAATCACAAACAGTAAGTAGTGCAGGAAACTTACGCAGCAGGGGCGCCCTGATGGAACCCAATATGACTGAAATTGCTCCAGGTATAAGTACTCCCGGGGAGTTCCTGCTCACATGGCTGAAATGAACTGCAACTTGCTTTCCTGCTCTGCAATGCAGCTGGTGCGATGGGTGCACCATACGATGATGACGACGACCCAGGCCTACGAATAGAGGACCCCAAGGACTGTTTCTGGGACACGATGTGTTCCTGTATGGGTGCACCCTGACTTCCAAGAGAGGCAATGGCTTCTCTGGCACGTGCGTGTTCAGCCCAGATGGCAAGGGCACCTGGTCTTTATCGACGACGTTGAGGAGGGACATGCCCTCAAGCATGTAAAGAGTCTACATATATGGCATATCAACATGAGCAATGAGGAGGAACAATAATTTGGACTTACCACTTTGTCATCGATGATATCGATCAGAGTCATGGGGTCTCCTGGTTTCTTGCAGTAAGTCAGGCTGCAAATCTTCTCCATGTTCATGGTGAAGTGGCTGTCGCTTGCAGCAATCAGGTTGTGGATCTTGAAGTGGTCAATCAAGGGGTCAGACTTGACAACAATGTCAATATCCTGATGTTAAGCTGTGAGCAACCGAACTCTGTAGCCCAAGAAACATAAATGATACTGACCGTTGTGATGCATATGTCCCTGGCCTGGATATAGAGGCCACCAGCGATGGAGACATGGGTTTTGGCAGCTGCTTGAGCTCCAACCACAGCGTACCAGTTCTTGAAGAGCAGCTTGAGAGCAGTGTGAAGGAGAGATTGAGACATGGTGGTTATCTAGAAAGTTATCTGTATAGTCCTATAGCTGCAAGGAGGCAATGATTATGGCAACTTAACAACTTACACAGACAATCTTACAAACGTACATAACATAGTCAGAAGGGATGGATCATCTGCTGTTGGAAAAGAAAAGCAACAAATGGTTCAACCACTTTCAATCTAATTGCATCTGAGGGAAAAGCAAGTGGTTGGTTATATACGCATCGAACAAGCTAGAAAAAGAACTTGCTTACTGTATTAGATGGTGAAGGTGCAGCGCAGCCTGCAGTGGTCGCTCCAGGGTCTATCGGCCCTGATGAGACCAGGCTGGAAAACTTCAATCTCATCAGGCTTCAAGCCCAACGTTGCAACCTTGTCTAACCTCCCTGCCTTCAGTCTGCCCTCTGGTTCCACGCCAACACCCCATGTAGCTCCATCAGGCCCCATACTCCCATGTAGTGCGACCCAGGCATCAAGCAGCTCGTGTTTGTCAACAAGCCTATGATCCTTGGGGAGGATTGCATTGAAGTCACCTGCAATGATCCCACCCCTCCATCTGGGCTTGCGCAGGAGGCCAGCCAGTGCCCACATCTGTAGAGCATGCTGGAAATGCAAGTTGAGGGAGTCGAGGTGCATGTTAAGGAGACGAAATGCTGTGCCAGATGCAGCTGGGGTGGTGATATCCATGCAGAGCACATCCCTCCTGTACCTGCTAGGCAGCTCCATGCGGAAGACGCTGTTGAGCAATGGAGAGCCAAAATGCTTGCAGGAGAGCAACGTCATGGTCGCAAATGGTAGGCCCTTGAAAGATGTGTCGTCCTCAGTGTCAGTCGTCAGGAAGCCAGAGTGATCGTCAAGGAAAGATTGTCGGGCACTGGAAGTGACTTCTTGGAGATGAATAATATCGGAAAACTTGGGTCCCTTCAAGATGTGATCGAGGATGAGCTTGGAGTGTGTGACGGGCCCTGACTGGGAGGCCTGGATATTAGGTCATGTTGCAATACATATTTGGCGGATGGGAGATTGGTGTTGCAACTGGCGAATGTGTTCCAAGGCAGGTGCATTACTGTTAGTATTGCAACAAACCTACAGGGAGTGGTGATGATGCAGAATGGATGAGGGTGGCATAGGGACCCAGAGATACCTCCCGAGATCCTTAGTAAGGACCGCTTGGCATCCTAGAGACAGGTCTCCAGTGCAATATTCACTCTGTGAAGTGAAGCGTTGAGCTGGCTGCGCTGATCCAGAAAAAGTACATAATATGGCAGCTGTGAGGTGTACCTCACCTCAACCTCACAAAAAGGTGACCTTGCCTTGCAGCAACACCAGTCGCACCATAATCGTTATCCCGCAAAGGAGTCCCCGTTTGGTTAAGCTTTATTGTAAATGAATGAGTCTGCAAGCGTGTATTGCTGATCAGTGGACCAGCTTCCATGAAAAGTCCATGACCAACCTATATAACCACAGCTGCAAGGTTGTAGCCTTGTCTCCTGGAATTGTTTCAGCTTCAGAGATGCAGTCACATAGTCCCCCCATCAGCCCTATTCACATACAGCACAAATGTCGTATTGCTTGTGCAGCATGCAAGCAGGTGCATGTGAGGGTAACAGTTCTCACACTCTATACCTCGCAACTGTGATTAATTCTCCCCTTAGTGCGTCTATGTTGAATGAGAGCCTTGTAAACGATGCCTGTCACGGGGGAAAACATGTAGTTTGTCCCCACTACGAGAACCAAGCACCAGGTACATGTGTTTTTTCTCCCCTCTAAATGTAGCCAACCAACATGGTGCACCAGTTCATCTTTCCCACCTGAAGAGCAGTCCCAAAATGAAGGTCACCAACCACAACCTTCATACCCCCTTTCCTTATCGGTCTTTAATACCCCTACTGCGACCTACATGTGGCCTACATTTCAGGCTGCATCACAGATGAGGCATCCACCTGTCATTTATGTCAACTACCACAACACTCAGGGAGTGCCGACTGGTGTTGGCAAGTGCCAGCGTCCACAGATTGTCCGCAAATGAATGATCTGAGCACATCAAACATAGGGAACTGCACGGTATCTATTACTGTACTATGTAGTAGGTATTACATGGAATGGTATAAGTAATATTGTTGGCGTGGGGTTGATGCACAGTGGTAAAGGGGCCGTCATTGTCACCACTGCTGTCCATGTTCTGCCAGCCTTCGTCTTCGTTGTCGTGCATCGCCATGGCACTGGCCATGAGCCACATAATGCACCTGCATTGTCCCATACAACACGGACAGATGAAGCTGACAATCGGCTGTGCTACATGACCAGCTGAGATAGGGCCCAGCCATGGTGCATCCCCATGTCATATGAGTGGGCTAATGGTAAGGTGTTTCACCATGCCATATTGGTGGCTCATGGAAAGGTTGTCACCAAGTA
>Ga0307518_10002741_pt1 | contig 12785 bp, 16 predicted proteins | sample 25_EM_MG_FD_203889 | JGI IMG/M metagenome (GOLD analysis project Ga0307518, IMG submission 203889) | Populus trichocarpa ectomycorrhiza microbial communities from riparian zone in the Pacific Northwest, United States - 25_EM | ecosystem: Host-associated > Plants > Roots > Unclassified | place...
ACTATGTATGTAGCTAGTAATTGATAATATATTGGCATTGATATATGCTATTTGGAGTGCTTGAATCAGTATTACTGAAGTTGAACTTAGTGAACAGTGGAGTGTAAAAAAGACAAAAAAGACAAAAGGAAGTTACATATAGGACAGTGTGCCACTGTTGCCAGTTGGAACCAGTGAGCACAGTGTCATGCACCAAACAGGTTTGGTACAGTGAACATGGAAGATAATGTCTATATCAAATGATCCTGATGTGAAGGATGAGTATGATGGAACCTCATTGTAGCCATCTATTGCACAAGAAGACTATCCTGATGCAAGAGGTGACTGCTGACATCTAGCAGTCATTACTCACACAAGAACTGCCAAGAAGCAGATGGATTGAAGGAATAATGACCATCTTCATATGAAAATGGAATGCACACATCTGCAGTCCAACTCCCATACCAGAATAAGCAAAGAAGCTGAAGAATTGATGGAGAAATGAAGGAGAAAGAGAAAAAATGATTTTTAGCTCCCAAATGTCATTTTTAGGCACCCACTGCCGGCATTCCGATATTTTGAATAGCTCCACCATTTCTAAAGCTATCAAGCACATGACTATACTGTCAGAAAGCCTAGAGTGTGCTATCTGCCTGTCAAGTTCTGATGCAAATCTGTTTATCTCCCACAGAGATATTCCCCCCGCAATCCAGACATCCATCTCATCGGTCACTATGGAGTCTGTATTTTCTCTGGATCATTTCTCCACCATTGCTGCAGATCTCCACTATGTCCTGCTCTTAGGACAGCCTCTCCCTGAGTTTCTGTGCACTGCCTGGCACATATCTTCCCAGCCTGCTCCATCAGTCCCCCTTGTTCTTGGTCAGCACATTCTCCTTGTCAGTCCTGCATCAAGGATGTACTTTGGTCGTCTTAGGTCTATTGTCAAGATTGAAAAGTCATCTCTGGTTGTCTCTGTGTCCCCTGAGCCCTCAGCCTATGGTCCCTTCCTCCCAGATACTTGCCATGTCCATCTTCCTCTGTCATTTGTCTTGCTTCCCTGGATGCATCAAATTCAATACTCTATCTGCTTCCCTACTTTCAGATGGCATCCCCCAGCACCATGACAGTTATACCCCCACTTTACAGTTCTATTAGGAAGAAGAACCCTCTCTTGTTCTTTCCCAGAAGAGAGCTTGTCAAGGGAGCCCATGGTTGCACTTCAGTGGCGCTAGAACACATGCACTACACCTTAGTGTATGCTGACCCCCAAAGACTTCTGGACCCCTGGTACCCTTCTTGTGGCTGTTCTGTCTTGGATCAATCCCCCTATTAATCCCAGATCTTCCTCATTGTTGTCCCATCAAACTTCTTGGGCTATGCATCAATGACTCCCTTCTGCTGTGCAGTGACTCATCCCTTGCTTGCTGATGCTCTCATGTCATCAGTATTACTCTATCCCTTTCGCATTTTTGAAATATTACTCAGCTGATGACTCACTCCCTTACCAATCAGTTTTGTCATGCAGCTTACTCGTTCCTTTACTCAGCAGCTTATTCATGCTCCCTATGCTTACTCATTCCTGCTTATCCCTTGCTTACTGATCACTTACAAACCCCTTACAAAGCTCTTACCAATCCTTGACAAATTCTGCTTACTCCCTTCTCTTTTTGTACTTTAATGCTGTGCCCCATGTATTTAAACCCCTGTGCTCAGCACAGTGAAAAAAGGACCCAATTGCACGAAATTATCCTTCTCAGTCTCTCTCAGTCAGTATCCCCTCAGCTTCTTGAGTCTTGTAGGCTTCAGTGAAGGTCTAAAGACTTTGATATTCAAGTTTATTCAAGTTATTCAAGTTCAAGTATTTCTCTAGGCTCAAGCAGAGTCTAGCCAGTCAATCCTTCATTCCCCATTGCTTCTTCATGTCAGGAGCCCCCTTCCCCCTTTGCTGCACCCATCTCTAGGTGTAGTATCGCTACTTCAGTTCCTGTCACCTCAATCCCCGCTTTGACACTTCCTAGGCTATAGGAAGAGTCCAGACACCTATCCCCTTTGTCTTCTATTGCTCCTGTACCCTAGGAGTGTCCTACATCATTGTCTGCATCACCCTGTTGGTGTAGATCCCCTTTCCCCCTCCTCAGCACATCCTCTCTGGACACCGCAGAGGTAAACCACCACTTGCACATTTTCATAGTCCTTTGTTGGTGTTGTGTTTGGGTTATTACTCTGACCCAAATCCACACTTTGACTCACAATGGGGACCATTTTGTTGAGAGCATTGGACATGGTGAATTCTGTTGGGTCAACAGAGTCAGCAAGTGAATACGACAACAGACAGACAAGAAAAGAAGAAACACCTGAGTGCTAGTGAAAGCACTTCTGTCAACAGCTAACTCATGACTAGGGTCAGCCAGCACAAGTCGTTGTCGAACTTTGCTTGTGCAGGTGCTCAACTAAGGAGCTCACTGACTGGCACAAATCATCAACAAACTTCACCTTGTGGCTGTGCAGGGGCTCACTAGGAGCTCACTGTCCTCCACAGCATCAAGCTAGTTAAAGCGACACTCAGGGAGCTGGAGCGCTGTCTGGTGCATTGCTGCACACAGTGTGCTCATGGGGCTCATAACCTGTTGGAGCAATACCTATATATGTAGAGGAACTGCTACTCCAACTCACCTGTTGGGTGGAGTGCACAACCTGAGATGATAGCAGTAGCTGGTCAAGAGCTGTTATATTATATAAGTGATGAACACTGTTTATATACAACAAACATTGTGACACATGACTGTGACATGTGATGTGTGACATGTAACATCTACTCTAAAGAGGACTATTACTAAGTCTACACTAATATGGGTTGCAGTCTTGTGCACACTTTGTTGATGGTTTACACTGGGTGCACATGCAACTTCAACATGAAGATCCCCAGAGCCTAAAGACCTATTTTGTAGTAGTGTAGTAGGAGTTGTCTATCATAGTAGTGTGGTGGCTCTTGGTTCTTGTAACAAATGTAATGCCAGAATGTTGGGAGGCTTTGACAATATTGAGCAAAACAGTAAAAGTCCAGCTATTGCATGTTAACAAGTTTGTCCATTTCCACTAGGTATGATTTCCTTGTCGTAACCTGCCATTTCTAATCAATTAATTAGTTCAGGCACTCAAATGTAGCTCAAATTGGCAATCCTAATTGTAATGTCCACACAGTCAGTTTGGTTAGTTATTTGATCTCCATATGTAATTTCAGATGCTGATAAGCTACTTTTTTAGTGACATGACAGATTTTGATGTATTTGGGACAGGTGATTGTGACCTGTTCCTTGTCCTTCTCCCTTTCTCTGCTTCACCCAAACTTCATTTCTTCTGTTGCACTCTAGAAGACAAATATTTCAACTGCATCTGAATCAAGTTGAGAATGGGTCAACAGCACTGGAAGGCATCCAGGTCTGGAAACATAGCATTGGCCTATGCATTCTGTGGTTAGTTATGATTATTTGATGAGATTTAAGCTTACCTGGTTGCACACTGCATCCAGCACCTTGCGATCCTGAAGACTTTGACACTTGGTGGTATCCAAGTGTTTTTTATTGCCTTATTTACCAATCGCTATGACAAATAAGTGCCAATGATCATCAATACATCAATATAAACTCACCTTCAGGGCTTTGAAGCCTTCTTCACCCCAGCCCAATTGATCCTCTAAGTTATAACCTCCCCACCCAGGTCTGCCTGCCTCTCCGCTCAGCTTAGGTATTTTGTCATTTGCCTCCTGCTCAGATGCAATAGACGACAAACTTGACTCTGAAGGTGCAGGTGAGCCCTCTGAATGCTTGGAATCAGTGTGTGGCAGGTCAATAGTAACTTGTTTTGTGCTTCCTGATGGCACATGTGTAGGTGTTTTCTCCCTAGGAGTCAGTGCTCTAGGAGTTCTCGCCTGGGCAGTCTTCACTCTGGCATCCATGCTCTCTTGTGAGAGAACATCCAACTGGGTAAGAGTCATCTCTTCACATGTGCTAATGCATCATGCGAGGTCAGCTGATACACCATCTCCACTTGAGAGGACAATATGGGTAATACATGGGCAGATTGCTGGCTATTGTAAAATGTAGAGACTGGTTTTGATTTTGATGATGACATGTGGGATATCAAATAGGATTAGAGTGGTAAGACCTACAAAATATATACAGTTGGACCCCTCTTAACCCATAACTCCTGATACCCCATACAATTTTGCATCTACCAACTTGGTTTGCAGTGATTTGGTACCTATAACTCATAAACCCCTGATACCCCATCCCATACTTTTTTGGGGGGTCATAACCCATACACAGGGGCTAATGTACCTCAATATTTCCTAATAAGGACCTATCTATTTTATAATTTGTCATGTTGCCTGATCTTGAAAGTTGAATCCTGCCTCCCAAGCTGTCTCACAGTGAAGCTGTCTCATGATGAAGCCTCTCAAAGCCATCAAGAAGGGTCTCAATATCCTTAAGGAGCAAACCCACAAGCGGAAAACAAAGCTCAAGGCTGATTTGCAGGCAAAGAAGAAACTATCAGAGGAGGATGAACAGTGGTTGGATGGTGAAGGAAACCTTGTGGATGAAGAACGTGTCATGGACCTACTTGAAAGGGCCTCAGACTATGAGAGGAGCCTAGCACAGCTGGATTCGAAAGACAAAAGTGTCATACAAAAGTTACATGACCTAGCTAATGCCAGCAGTAATGGGCCTGGAAAGAAGTGCAGATGTAGTCTTTCCTGAATTTTTATTGACCAAAATGCATGCTCATAACTCCATCATAGGTCCTGAACATCCAGTATGGAACATAGCCAAAATGAAAAAAAAAAAAATGAAAATGCAGGCTGTTCAGTTGCAAAGGAAAATGCAACATTAGCCCAGCGAATAGAAATTCTCAACTGGCATCATACACAAAGCAAGGGCCAGAAGGAAACAGCTATGTACTTTTTATTTATTTATTTTAAATCTCTGTTAAGGAACCTGAGGAACTAAATCCTATGTCATCCCATTCCAGGTGCATCAACATGTTGTTTTGGTATAGTTTGACATAGCTGGGTAGGACTGTCAAGTCCAGGTCTACTCTGATAGGGGGTCCAGTCAAGTCCGGACGAAGGTGGATGAAGGAGGAGGGCAGAGGGCTGGACAAGGAGTTAGTCCAGCTGGAGTTGGTGACCGCTTGGATTCAACAACAAGGACAACGTGCATTGATCCCTTGTGTAGGTTCCGGTCAAGGTGATGGAGACAGAGACAGACAGAGACTGGTGTAGTGACTAAGTTGATTTCAGACTGACTATACAGGATAAACTAGAAGGTACTTATACTAAGAAGAAACTAGGGTCAAGTACATATGGTGACAAGTAAACACCCTAATAGTGGACAAGGGATGACTGGAGTTAGGACTAGGTCAGGTCTGGGTAAAATAAATCAGGTCCAGTGAAAATGCTACAAGGTAAAGGATATAACGAGTTCATGGAGAACTCACGTCAAGGCAGGGTAAACGGCGAGGTGTGGTAACGAGTGAATAGAGTATAGACCAAGGGTCATACTTAACAAGAGTTTATCTGCGCGACTGTGACCAGAGTAAGTGATGAGCGACCGGAGTTGGTCTACAGGGCTGCAATGTGACTGGAGTGACTGGATAAGACCCGGAGTTGGGCATGGTCATAACAAGGACCCTGCCAGTCTCTGGGTTGAGCACCTGGGGTGCCAGCTGGGACTTGAATGCATGGAAAATGAAGACTATCCAGTGGACAGCCTTGGGACTGTCCTTTGGACACAAGGTCAGGACAGTGGGGACAGTGAAGGACTTGCCAGCATTGGGGCTGGCTTTCATGGTCCAGGACCAGTGAAATGGATGGGCGCTAAAGTGGTGGAGCACAGAGCATGGGACAGCAGGGGGGGCAAATTGAGCTCTGAAGGAGCCTTTGGGGAAGGCATGGTAGCATTGTCCGATCTCTGAAAGAAGGATCATGCATGGCAATGAAGAGGAACAATGATGCTTGGTAGGTGCAGACACCTGTCCCAAAGGGGAAGGTGGTGGTTGAGGTACAAGAGGCATTAGCTATGTACTTTAATACCAAGTATCCTAGTCTTCAACTCAAGCAGCTGATCATATCTGCATGGCTGAAGGATGAGGCAAAATGGCATCAGCAATGGGAAAACAACAAAGGAGACCATTCTGCAAAGCGTGCATGACAAACACAACACCCAGAGATTACAGAAATGATGGACCTTTGGGTTTCTCAAGCAATGGGGGACAGGATTTTGCTGACTGGCGAGGTTTTGCGTCAAAAATGGTTGCAGTTTGCAGACCTTGCTGGTGTGCTGACAGATGAGCACCTTTGCTTGAGTAATGGCTGGCTGGCTCGTTATAAAGCAGGGAATGGCCTGAAAGAATTCAAGCATCATGGTGAAGCTTTGTCAGTCAGCGAACAAACAGTCAAGAAGGAAAGAGAATGTATGCAAACAATAATCAAAGAAGGCAGCTATAATCTTGGAGACATTTTTAATATGGACAAAACTGGTCTATTCTATGGGTATGTTGCCACACATACTTTTCCAATGAATTGGACTCATTATCAAGGACATAAAGGTTACCTCCTGACCAAGAACTTGCTGACAAGAAATGATCTGGTGTAAAAGGTATTAAGGCCAGGTTGACCTATGCCTTTACCATGAATGCAGATGGCTCCAGGAAGCTGAAGCCATTTATCATTGGAAAATATGAGAAGCCTAGAGTATTTGCATGAAAGTCTGGTGCTCAGCTCAGCTTCTATTACCGGAACAATGCAAAAGTGTGGATGACGATGGTTCTATATCAGGAGTGGCTCCATGAGTGGGATCTCAAGTTGAAGCAGGAAAAAAGAAACATACTCCTTCTCCAAGATAATTTTTCTGGCCACATTGTACTGGACAATCTTCAATGCATCCATGTCAAGAACTTCAAGCCAAACCTAACATCACTGATTCAGCCAAACAACCAGGGGATTATTCACTGTTTTAAAGCACACTACCAAGCAAAGTTTATCGAGCGTGCCATTGATCGCTACAATACTGGTGTCACTGCTTCAGCAATCTATGAAATCAATCAACTTGAGGCAATGTGGCTTGCTGACGAGGCCTGGAAGGAAGTAGATGCAACAATGATCAGACAATGCTGAAAAAAGTCTGGCATTTTACCAGACATCATTCCCACTGTTCCACAGCCACTCGTTTCCATATCATCACTTCTTGCCACTTCAGACTTGCTGAAACCTGTCGCAGATACTGAGATGGAGGTGACAGTTGCACTAGATGGACTACAATGAAGGGGGGTGCTCCAGGTCTCAAACAGGATGAGTTTGAAGGATCTGCTAAACCCAGTTGCAGAGTTGAGCACAATGGATGAGACATCAGATGAAGAAATTTACCATGTGGTGATGGAGGCACAGCATGGTAACTTGATGACTAATGATGACTCCATTGAAGATGGTCCAGTCAACCCCCCTCCAACACGTCATGAGTCTCTTGAAGCCGCACTGGTTATCACAAAGTACATTGAAGATATGGATGATCCATTGGCATGAACATTAGAGAAGAATTTTGGTTCATTTCGGTACCTGTTGCATACAGCAGAATTCAAGTCCATGGTCCCCAGTTGTTTGACTGATTACTTTACTTCAAAACCAAACCAAACCTTTTCCTAGACCTTTCGCTACAGTACACATTCCTACAGTACATATTTTATAATGGCAATTTGTTGGAAGTTCAGAACATCAAGGTGAAGCAGTAACCCTCCAACTATTACATAATAGTGGTCACCTCCCCAACCCCATAACCCCTGATAACCCATATTCTAGGGTATCTCCTGAAGTGTATGGGTTATGAGGGGTCTGACTGTATATTCCTTCTTTTTTGTTAGCATTTTCTGTGGTCTTTATTGTTTAAAGTGCAACTTAGCAATGATAAATTTTAATTTTAATCTGTGTGGTGAGATGCACTCTATTGTCATGGTGTCATTTCCCATTGCTTAATTATTGATTAGATGTCAGCCAGGGGACACTTTTCAGTGACTAGACAATTGTTGGGCAGTGTGTTCTTCCTTATTGTTGCAACATTATGCTGTTATGCCAATGGCCAAGGCTTAACTGCAAACAGGAAAGTTTTTTTTTGCTAGTGATAAAATCTACAGGACAGTGTCACCTGTAATACCTTCAATGCCACCTGAGTGATCCACATGTTTCCTGAAATTTTCACCCAAGACAATCCTTGGTATTCCTCTTGGGGTGCCTCTTCTGAAATAGAGGATGCCCAGACCATCCCTACAGACACTCTTTTTGACAACAATATGTCATCTGATCCTGGTGACCATACCAATGGCGCCACCACTCCCACTCACTCTCAGGGGGATTGAGACAACCCTAAGGGCAAACACCCAAAGAACTACCACACAGAGGACTCTGAGGAGGAATAGGATTACAAGCGTCTTAGAGCAAAAACCCAAAGAGAGCTCGAATGGAGAGCCTCTGGGTGCTGGATTGCAGCAGTATATATACTACACTACACATGTCCTGTGTGAGGCTATCCATGAGGCTGTATGCTGTATGAGGCAGTGAACACAGCTGCCATCCTGTGGTAAGGCTATGCTAATGACATCAAGGGATACAGCATGCACAGCACAAGGCTGTGGTCCAGACAGGTCTACAGATAAGATGCTATGCTATGATAAGATAAGATGTCATCTAATCACAGATTAGATAAGATAAAAGTTAGACCATTACAGGGATCCCTCCCCCTTTTCCCATACTCAACCAGATGTAATAGCTTTGATCGCTCCCTTGAACCCAGCTGACCATCAGCATCAAGCAGGAGAAAATGTGTCAAATGAGACTCATCTGTGGAAGCAGGCCCAGACATTCACATGGATCCAGGAGAGGACAGTGTATGTACCATCTCAAACAATGTGATCATTTGTTTATTATGATGCCTAGGTTGTATCATCACAGACATTTGACAAATGTTGTCATGAAGAAGTTGATTATTCCCAATCACTACAAGAAACACTGCATAACAAGTGGGAGGCCTATGGCAGACTGCGAACAAAGATGCAGGAACAGGTATGTTTAGCTATCAATAATCTACTCCCTGCACACTAACAACCCTTGTAGGTGTTCAAAGAAAGAGAAATTTTACTCTGACAACAACATGAGCAACAACAAACTATTTTCCAACAATGGTACAAAGGCATGTATCAAGAGATGGTATGCACTGCCATTAGCCAGCAGAGCTATGTGGTCATTGGTCTACAATCCCTTTTAAAAGAGAGAGAGGGTGAGTTGTCAGGGGTTCATGAAGTGCTTGAGGTAATTCTTTTACCTGTGAATCCTTCATACTCACCTCATTCTCACACATTGGAGCAGAAAATCCAGAGTTCCCAGCAAGAAACTGCTCAACAACATGGCGTTCAGCTCACTGAATTATGCAAGCAGTTTGAAGTGAGCTGCTAATAATTCACTCATTTCGGAGTCCTAACACATGCCAGCTTAACATGCAATCTCAATTTGAGCAGTTGCAAGCTGCCAGAATGGCTGAAATTGAAACCTGTGTACAAGAAGAGATGGCTAAGCTGAGTGCGACTCTCCAGGTATGGCTGAAGCTCAATGTTCCATGCTCCACACTAATGTTAATACCAGGCAGAAAAAGAGAGAGAGCTAACTAGCATTGACCAGTGCTATTCATGGCTCAAGAGCCTTGTAAGTGATATTTTGTATTGGTTCCTTGGATACTAACTATGAGAGGGTTCTATGAAGCACCTCAGCATGGAGGATACCCAGGCAGAATCCCCACCGACTAGACTGAAAGAGAAGAGTTGGGAAGCAATGGACATGCCACACCCCAGCTCACAAAGGTGTTCCCAGGCTGCTAGGCCATTGTTTCTGCCCTCTACCTCTACTCTAGATGCAATCAAGAGGATCAGGAAAAGTTGTGGAGTCTCAATGCAGACATGGCTCATCCACATCAATATTGATGTAAGCCCCTTTTTATATAAAATGTGAATGTGAATGCTACTCCCATCAAGGACAGTGGTCGAGAGCTGTTTGAGGAACACAAAGAGAATGAAGGAGGTACTTGCACTCAGCATGACCAGTCTGATCCTTTGCCAGTATCAGGAGTGGTGGATGCTATCACCAAAAATGTAGAGGCAACACTTAAAGCCCTTCTTGGTAGTGGAAGCCAGTTCTCAGCAGGCACTGCCTTACAAAATTCAAGACAAAGTCCATGAGAGAGAAAGCAAGAGAGCTATGAGGTGCAGCTCAAAGAAGTAGTGGAACCTTCCCATCACTGAGACTTCATCTTGGTAAAGGTCTATCTTCTTTTCTTGTTCATGCTTGACACTGCTTAGGGAGAAGTTCATTGTTTGCTTAAGGACAAGCTGTCATATCCATACTTTTCCCAGTCGCAACTCCGGTCTAACCTTGGCCCACCTGACCTCTCCTTAGGCATAGATGCAACTCCGGATCTAGTCCGGCCATCTCCAGCCCCATAGCTGTACTCCAGCTCAACTCCAGTCACTACGTCCATCTCCACCTCAGGACTAACCCCTGTCTTCCTACAGACAGATCTGCAGTCTAACTCCTCCATGTTGGACCTGTACCTACCACTAGTCACTACTCCGGTTTCAGTCCGGCCACTCCCTTAGCCTTGTCTGCAACGTAGCCCAACTCCAGCTGGTATATCCAACTCTGGCTCAGTTCTGCTCCTGCGCCTGCTCCGCTTCCCCTGTTAGGTCCACCAAAGGCTTAGGACATTTCTATGTCCAACTCTGGACCTTCCTCCAGCTACTCCGCCCTTCCTCCACCTGCACACTCCCTCCGCTCTTGCACTCCCTCTGCTCTTGCACTCCCTCCGCTCTTGCACTTCCTCCGGTTCCACTTCCTCCAGTCCTGGACATCGCTCCGGACTTAACATTAGTTAAGTCCACCTCTGACCCTTACCTGTCCTGTTCCGACCTAGTTCCCTTGTCCCTGCTTTTCCTCTGTCGTCCCTGTAATCCTAGTTCCCCATTTCTGCTTTTGCTCCGGTTTATTTTCCTGTACCTAGTTTATTTTCCTGTCTGGTTCCGCTCCATCCCTTGTCCCGACTAAGGTGTTTACTTGTCACTGTATATACTCACCTCTAGTCTCATTACTATATAAACTACCAAACTCCTGTAGCAACAAAACTGGGGCAACAGCAATGCGGGGACGCAAGCGTACCTTTGATAGCTAGTAGCTGGGTTCTTGAGGTTGAGTGTTTGTTGAGTAGCGAGTAATAAGAGAACAGTTGAAACTGTATTGAACTAAGGAACTACAGGGAATCCTACAGGGTATATATACCTGTGGTACATGGTCTGTGCGTAGATAAGTATTATTCTCGCCCTTTTCACCATATTCCCATATGTAGTCAGTGCACTTTCCATATACGTAGTTATCATGGAAATGTGTCTGCAACGTGCATCAGCATGTGTTAAACATGTGCCTTGCTTGTGATAGTTCCGGTTATCCTGTGGAGCCGGTCATGTGATCTACCGGTATCCCGGTTGACACTACTCCGAATCACATGTAACTGTGATCTCTGGAATCTTCAAGATTAGATAAGATAAGATATAATCATACGTTCTTGTCGACACTCCTCCTCGCTAAGACTTGAACTCTAGAAGGTTCAGTCGCAAGCAATTGTCTTGGAATTTCTGCCATGTCAGATTCTTTGTCATCATGTCAGCTTTTTGCTGATCAGTAGGAACATAGTCAAGCATGAAGATTTGTTTCTCAATGCATTCGTGAAGGAAATAATACTTTATATCAATGTCCTTTGACCGTCCTTCCATGACTGGATTTTGTGCAATATGAATTGCGCCTTTATTATCTCCAAACATCATGAAGTGCTGGAGGGAGAGATGACACTCTTGAAAGAGGGATTTGATCCATAGAATCTGTTGTGCGCAATCGCACATAGACATGTATTCGGCCTCTGTTGAAGACAGAGCCACTGTTGGTTGTCGGCGAGATCGCCAGCTAACCAAGTCATTGCCAAGAAAGATAGCATAACCGCTAGTTGAACGTCGTGTTTCACTGTCGCCTGCCCAGTCAGAGTCAGAATAGCAATCCAGTGATGAAGCTCCTCCTGAAAAATGAAGTGCAAGATTTGGAGTTGAACCCAAATACTTCACAATGTGAAGTGCCTTCTGGAGGTGTTCTTCGGTAGGATTTGCCATGAATTGTGACATCTTGATCACGGCAAAGGCAATGTCCGGGCGAGTGCCAAGCATGACAAATAGGAGTGACCCTATTACGGATTGATACCGTTGTCGTATTGTTGGACTTGCGTTATAATCCTTTGGTGCTGTAGATGGTTGATACCCAGCAGGTAAAGGTGTGCGGACGTGTTTGACACTTTCCATTTGAAAGCGTTTGAGAACTTTCAAAACATAGGGATGTTGGTGTAAAACCATAGAGCGTTTGACGCGATTGCAAGTGATTTGGAATCCGAGGTATTCTTTTACTGGTCCCATATCGCGAGCTTCCCATACGTTTAGGAATGCGGTTTTCTTCTTCTTGAGAAGTTTGGCAGAGTTCGACATAAGTAGTCCATCATCGACATAGACGATGAACAGCATGATGCCTGATTTATCTTGGAAAATATACACTCCAGGATCTGATTTGGAACGTTTGAAGTTGAGCTTTAGGAGCGATTTGTGTAGCTCTTTGTTCCAAGCTAATGCGGCTTGCTTCAGGCCATAGAGAGCGCGCAATAGACGATATACTTTGTTGC
>Ga0307518_10002742_pt1 | contig 12784 bp, 12 predicted proteins | sample 25_EM_MG_FD_203889 | JGI IMG/M metagenome (GOLD analysis project Ga0307518, IMG submission 203889) | Populus trichocarpa ectomycorrhiza microbial communities from riparian zone in the Pacific Northwest, United States - 25_EM | ecosystem: Host-associated > Plants > Roots > Unclassified | place...
CTTGCACTTTGCATTATGCACAGATGAGCAATTTTGAGTGGGTCCCAACTCGGTTCCAGGGAAATCTGATGCACTACCTATTTTATGCATGCATACCTAATGCATTTTGATGTAGTCTACTGTACTACTGAACCTTCTTAGACAATAAGCTACCTAGACCCCGTGCCAATTAATTGGAGCTCCAGGTCAGTACTAGCAGTGAGAAACCATTCCCCCCTAATCAGCAATTCCAAAGAATGGAGAAGTTACATAAGATCTCAGTTTAAATTTTAAAAATAGAGTCTAAATTAGATAAAAAATAACTTAATCCATTGAAAGTAATTAAAGTCAGTTTCTGTTTGGATCCCATCCATGCTTTACATACAGTGCTGGTAAAATATATTTCTGATCTGGCCATTGTCCAGAAACAGCCAGGAAAAGGAAACCCTGGTGTGTTGCATCCACATGATACTTAGTCACAATACTTAGTCACAAAAGTGGCACACCAACCCAACATTGTTGGGTCATTCTGGTCTGACTTCATGGCTGTGAACTAATGACATAATAACCCCTTTACCCCAGATACGTTCATCCTCTTGTGCTTTAACTGGTTTGTCACATACCTGTACAGAAATTACTATGCACTGAACTTTGTCAGAACCAACCAAACAAGCCAGCAAGGCTAGGGCTCATCTGATTCAATTCCCATGTTCCCTTGCAAGTCACAACAGGTACAAATAATGTCAAAATGGTACATGGGCGGCCACTGTCGAAGCACCTGTTCAGAGAATAAAAGGATGGTCAGTTTTGACTCAGGGATTCCTCAGAGTCAACACTTTCAACACTCTGCACCTTGTTTTTCATCATGTCCCCCCTGCCAGATATCCTGTCAATGGTGTTCACCATATATTGGTCAATGGCCATTGGGTTGGTGATGAGCCAGCTTCCAGTGTGGACAACATTGTGGTCAATAATCACTACACCGTAAGTCTTTTGATTCTTTCCAACTAACCTTATGATGAATTGAAATATTTCTCCAGGATTTCTACTTCAGATGGCTCAATAATGTTTCTGCAGGCTGCACCTATGAAATCAGCCTTGGCTCTCATGCCGGTAAATGGGTTCAGCAAGATGTTCATAAATGGGTCAATGTCAAAAATGGCCAATACCAGCAGTGGATACTCAAGAAGGTTGCCTACAACACATACACGTAAGTTATTCATATCCACTGTTTGACTGTTCCTGATCTGACCTCTCCTGTAGCATTGGACTCCCAGGTATGAATCTTGTTTGGACTGATATGAAACCAAATGGCCCTGTCCACAACCAGGTAAGAACTGTTTCATTATAATCAGAGTCCTGTCGTTTCACACCTTGTTCCAGGTCCAACTTACTCTGAACAACCCCAAGTACTTCAACCCCAAGCAGCATTCATCAGCAAACCAACCCTCCACCAGGCAGTACTGGACAGCACTAGCCAGTGGCCCAATATCCACAGGTACCCCCAACAAGGTACCTAAGTGGCTAGAAGTGTCTAGAGTGTTCCAGTATGTCCCAGTGCTACCAGTCTGGGGGATATACCCAGCATCAATGCCTTACAGCCTCTGATAATAAAATTGACAGCCTGTTACAGATCACTCCAGCTTGGTACAGATTGTTGCAGAACAGACTGAGATGATGATTGCTATCCTAATGTAGATAGTACATGAGGATAAGATTGAGAGGAGATAACAGGAATGATAATCATGTGAAAACCTAATCGAGATCTACGTTGAAACTGGTCGTTGTACCTGCAGAGCTGCCATTCCTAATGGAATAGTTAAGCCAGAGCTGGGCGGAATAAAAATTACAACACTGTACCTTCTGATCTTTGCCCATTGCATGCAAAGGGCTGTTGTCTTTGCACAGTGGATGGGTGCCATGTCACATTTTGCCATAAGACCCAGTATGTTGATGTAGATATCTGAGTAAACATCATGCTTGAATGTGACTTCCTTGCCCTCTGAAACCACCTCATCCAAGGCCACCTTGATCTGCATATGGTTCAGCATATGGAAAGGAGTATTAAATGAATATATATATATATATGGCAGGGGCCACCAATGCAACAGTAGCACAGGGTACCTCATTCTGGAAGACTTCTGGAAAAAAATTTGCCATAGCATTGGCACCTGTGTAGAAAAAGTCAATAATAAGACCCAAAAGTGCAGGGTGCACAAGATTATTTGTGTGACCCTAGGAAACATTATTAGAGTGTATCACTGGCGAGTTTCTTACCTACCTCTTCATCCAACCCATGTTTTAGGAAATTGCCGCATTCCAGAAGCTTCCTTGTGGTATTGGCATTGACATGGTGGCGGTTTTGAGTGTCCCACTCATAGCACTCACAGATGTAGGTGTGGGCTTTCTTCTTGAGGGCAGACTGCCAATTACTGAGGTCTTCCCAGAGCTGAAAAATATTAGATCATGTTCACTATTGGTTTGTATCTTGACACATACTAGCTTTGTTATACTGGATGTATATTCAGGCCACCATCCTTTATGAACCACCATCATTGTCCATCAGTCTTGGTTCTTATAAGTGAATATGACAGACCTTGAGGAATCAGTACGCCTTGTGACTAACGTTCAGCAATCGCTTCATTCATATATTTGGTAGCCTTGCAGTTGAAGTCCACATGCAGTGGAAACAAGTTGACTGAGGCAATGTTGCAATGAGAAATTTGTTTTGCATGCTCTATAATGTCACAAACTGGTGGGGTGTGAAATTGAAGCTGGGAAGGATCAGAGTTCCCCTCAGGCATGACACCTGAGGCAACAGATGCAGCAGTGGGCTTGGACTGGGTGGGACTGGGACTGACATCAGCAAGAGACGCCTGGCTAGTTGGTGGAGGACAAAGGCACACAGAAATCGGGGTTTCTAAATCATCCATGTCATCAATAGCAGTACGATGGGCAGAACGGAAAGCTTCAGAAGTCTGTGGGTTGCATATGGCCAGAAGTTGCACATTGACAGGGAGACGAGGACCATGATTTTGCTGGCGATGCCCAGCAATGACATCTTCAATTTCTCCTGACCAAATTATCAGGACAATGTATCAACCACAGATAAACTTACTTTGAGTAGATACAGGTTGAACAGAATACTCCTCCTCAAGTTGGCTGCCATGCCCAGCATCCCCAACTTGACATCCGATTTATTGCAGTTAATAGGAAAAACAGTGTTGGTACTCACTTGGATCATGCACAGCTGACCCTGTAATTTCATTGGCACTGTTTTGGGACCTTTCATCAAAGGGCTGGCCATTATCTTCATCTTGGTCTATTCCATCATAATCAGTAGTGAACATGGTATGAGGTTTGGATATGGTGGAGGGGAGTTGAGTGAATGTCTGGGTCCAATGCAGTCCCACAGGGCATGGGGGAGGAGAATGGGAGTTATCATCGTGAGTAGAACACGGAACTTGAGTGAGCAGTGCAGAAGCTGATCAGAGGGGAGGTGTTACGCTGAGACAGAGTCTCGGTGTATTCTAACCCAAAGGGTCATTTGTTCGTCCTTCACTAGGTTGTTCCTTGTGTCATGCCCACAGACGATGCTTGGGACTTGGTTCTAGGGATAGCGGTTCCCTAACCAGCTAAAGCTACTGGATTTGGTCGAGAGTTCCGAGTATCTCTTGGTAGAGATATGAGAACGATCAGAGAGCAAAGACTAGCTAGATTGGGTAGCTCAAGAATGGGGAATACAGGAGCTGTCCCTAGGGTTTATATACTATAGTCCGGATAGCCTCATGGAGGCAGCACGGTGTACATGAGGTAAGAGAAACTAAGGCTATTGGCTGTTTGCAGGCACAGCCGAACACAGGAAAGTACAGGTTGGCACAGCCAACATGGACAGCAGGAAAACATGTGTTGTACAGCAACGAGGCTGTTCAGAGAAGGGGCTAGTTCAAGAAGGGAAGAGAGAAAAGAGTAGGACGACCGTAACATTACCCCCTTTGTACATCGAGAATCACCGATTCTCAAAAACCATCCCCGCAAGGTTCTCCAGTCATATTGGCCTCGGCAACTTCATCATATTCATAGTTGTCATCGTAGTCTGCCAGTTCCTCTTCAATGACAGGAGGGGGTGCAGAGCGGCGAGAAGCCGAGGGACGACTGGGGCAGGTGCCAGTGGTGTGTCCAGGGTGGAACCTCAGACAGAACAGGCACTGATAAAAGGGGCAGTCTTGGTGCCAATGTCCGAGGCAACAGCATTCGAAGCAAGCTAGGTGGTACAAAGGGTGAGATGGTCCAAGGGGACTGAGGGCAGGGGAGGACCAAGGGGGGTCAGAGTGTAATTCTTCAACATGTTGCAGTGTGGCTTTGAAACGAAAAGGGTTAATCCCGAAAGCTTTTTCAGGGTCGACCTCACTAGAGGAAGACGAGTCAACGTCGATGGGGTTGGCAGGACTGCCAGGAGGGGAAGGGTTGGTTCGCTGGCTGGTTCCAGCAAGGGGAACTTCAAAAACAACGGAGCGGGAGCGAGCGCACCGAGGGGTACGCACTCGAATGGGAAGGGGAGCAGACGAGTTGGAGGAAGAGGCAGATTCCCCCCCACTAGGATGAGTGGTGGGACTGGTGCGAGCATTTCTAATATTATAGATGAGGTCTGCACCTCCGAGTTGGTCAAACAACTGCATCAGATCAGGGACGAGTTCCATAGCGATGGTCCTCAAGATGGTTTTGGTAAGGTGAAGGTTGGGTTCGCTGTTGTCAAGGTATTTGGCTAAGTTCTCAACCCAGAAGGACTGGAGGGCAGCGTGATAAACGAGGTAAAGGGGGGAGCCGGGTTCAAGAGCCAGGAAGAGAGGGTTGGCGTGTAGGAATCATTGAGGAAGAGTTTGTGGGTCCTGAGGACCTGTTCATGGGCAGGCTGTCTGAGACGATGAGCAAAGGGAGTAGTACGAGTGGCAGGCATGTTCAGAGAGATGCGACCTATAGAGACGATGGAAGTTGTGGTTCTGGAGGGGAAAGCCTTGGGGTGCTGTCTTTTATATGTAGTGAGAAGGTCTGCAGCATGTTCAAGGTGTGCCTCTGGTTCCCAGGAGTTGTCAGCTGACGAATACCCTTTCCACCGCACAAGGTATGATCTGTTCCTAGCGGAGCCCCAATGGGAAAGTATTGCTTCGACCTCGTACTCTTCTTCTCCTTCGATCAGGTTAGGTGGTGGCCTTGTGTAGTTGGGGCCGTGTACGCCATTTTCGCAATAGGGTGATAAGAGGGAAGCATGGAACGTGTTGTGAATCTTCCATTTTGTGGGAATGGCGAGGCAATAAGTAATGGGGGAAAGAACCTCAGAGATTAAGAAGGGTCCTTCTCGTTTTGGGGCGAACTTGCGGTTTTCATACAGGCACTTCAGGTTGCGTGCCTCAAGCCACACTTTGTCACCCTTCTGGAAGGGGGAGAATTTTGCCGTTGATCGGTCCTTCATCACCCTGCAGGTGATGTCATGTGCAGCCAGGGCTTCCCTTCTTGCCTCAGACAGTTCCTTGATGCGACTTTCCGCCGCAGGGATGTGGGTTTCGGAGATTACCGAGGGAAGTGGTCTCAGTTCATAGCCATACATGAGGTAGAATGGCAATTGGTTGGTCACAGAGTGGGGATGATGGTTGTGAGCAAATTCCGCGGTAGGTAGGTGGTCAGCCCAAGAGAACGGATCGTTCTGGCAGAAGATCCGAAGGTAGATCTCGAGTTCCTGGTTGACTTGCTCAGTTTCGCCATCAGTTTGAGGGTGGTAAGCGGTAGACAGGGCAAGGGAGTATCCGAGGAGTTTTCCGAGTTCCTTTGCAAAGAGGGATGCAAATTGGGGACCTCTATCGGAAATAATCTTGTCATAGAGTCCGAACCTGGAGTATACCCTGTTATAAAAAAGGGTAGCCATGTCTGCAGCAGTGGCGGTTTTTGTAGTTGGGGAGAAAATTACCCCCTTTGTAAGGCCATGGTCTACCATGACCAATACAGAGTCAAACCCTGAGGAGAGGGGAAGATCTGTGATAAGGTCACACGAGATCTGCTGGAAGGGTCGCGAAGCAGAAGATGGAATAGGGACAAGGGGTGGGGTGGTGGGGTGGGTGTTGACCGTGTTCTGCTGGCAGATAGCACATCCCTCAACGTATCGTCGGATGAAGGTGGGTAAACCTGGCCACCAGAATTCGGTGGTTACCAGCTGGCATGTTTTCAAGATGCCGGGGTGTCCGGCAGTGGGGTGGTCGTGATGTTTTGCTACAGCTGCGTGGCGAAGTTCAAGGTGGTCGGGGACATACACCCGATCTTTGTATGAGAGAATACCCCCTTTGTAAGTCCAATCAGTCAATTTGGACTTAAAAGGGAGGGGCATTTCACCATCCAAAGCTTGTAAGGCAGTGAGGACCACGGGGTCGGTTTCGGAGGATAGCGCAATCTTTTGGGCTAAGGAGGAGTCGATGAGGTTAACGAACAGTGTGTCGGGGAGGAGGGTGACTTGTTCATTATCGGAGTCATCACCGACATGATCCAGTCATCTAGATAGAGTGTCTGGTGCTCCAAGGTCTTTACCCAGGACATGATGAAGCTCTAAGTCAAAATCTGAGAGATCAAGGAGCCAACGGGCTTGGCGGTGGTTTAGGTTTTGTGGTTGTTTAAAGTAGGTGAGGTTCTTATGGTCGGTTTGGACCTTCACCGGATAAGGAGAGCCGTGGAGGTAGTGTCTCCATTCCTTTAGTGCTCGAATAACTGCAAGAAGTTCCCTGTCATAGATGTCGTAGTTTCGCTCTGCAGGGTTTAGAGACTGAGATAGGAACATGCAGGGTTTCCAATCTCCATTGGTATCCTGTTGCATAAGGACTCCTCCAGTGGCATGTTTGGAGGCAGAAGACGGCGGCGAAGGTGCCAACGACAACGACGACATTGTCGAAGTACCGGGGCCATCTGGGAAACAGTCCAGGTTTGACCCTGGGCCGTTCCTGGAACAATTGGACCAGTTGACCGGAGTGGTGGAGGAGATGACCAGTCAGATGTGCCAGGTCACAGATGCCACCCACTTGGTGGCCAGAGGGAACGAGAGGCTGACGGTGGGCCTCGAGACCTTTCTCAAGGAGTGCCATTTCTTCACGGCGCCCTGGGACGAGGATGAGGAGTTGGAGGACAGTGAGGCGGAGGTCGACCCAGAGGAGGTCGAACAGGAGGTCCAGGGGCTCCAAGAGGAGCAAGAGAATCCTGGTGGCGCTATGCTGGAGTAGATGGTCCGGTCCAGACTCCTTGTAAATAGAAAATGTAAATTAGTTTGATTTTTGTTTTATAAAGGAGAGTGGACTGGAATTGAGAGTGAGTGATATTACTTGAGACAGAGTGAAACAGATAGGGGAAACAGATAAAGGAAACAGATAAGAGAAACGGAGAGCAAGAGTACTGTTACATGGATGCGAGTGGTCCAGGTTTGTCCGGGTACCGGACATGGTAATTTTCTAAGAGTTCCGTTGCGTTGCCAAGTTCAGTGGTGAGAAGCCATGACGTTTCTTCATCAGTTCCTTTGTAACCGGACCAACGCACCAGGTACAATAGCTTGCACGATCTGCATCGACGATCAACCTTGGAGTCGAGGATCTCAGAGATCTCGAACTCTGGTTCACCATCTACTTCAACCAGTGGCGGAGGAGGGTGTATCTGGTCCGGTATGGTGTTGGGTATGGCCGGTTCGAGTTGGGAGACGTGGAAGACAGGGTGAACTGCGTGCATGGAATCTGGAAGACGGAGCGTAAAAGAGAGGGAGCCTACTTGCGCTATGATAGTGTAGGGACCCAAGTTCTTCTCTGATAGCTTTTTGGATGGTCAAGTAGACCAGAAGTATTTGGCTTTCACATATACTTGATTGCCTACTTTGAAGTCCGGTGCCGGAGTGCGTTTGGCATCAGCCAGACCTTGGTAGCGAAGTTGTGCGTTGGCCATTTCTTCTCGAGGGTATTGGTGTAGTGACTCGAGGTTGACTGCGTAGTCATGAGCCCTGGTGGAAGTCATGTCGCATTCTGGGTAGACAGAGATGTTAGGGTGGTAGCCCTTGTTAGCAAAGAATGGAAAAACTCCAGTGGTTGCACTAGGTGCATTGTTGTACGCGAACTCCACCAGTGGGAGTAGGTCCGCCCAGTTGTCCTGCTGGTAGTTGCAGTAGATCTGGAGGTACTGTTCCAGTGTCTGGTTAGACTGCTCTGTCTGGCCATTGCCTTCCAGGTGGTAACTGGAGGTGAAGTGAAGGCGCATGTCGAGGGCTTTCCCAAGTGACCGGAAGAAGTGAGAGACAAACTCGGTACCACAATCTGAAGTGACATGGGTGGGAACACCATGCTTAGAGAATACATGGAGTAGGAAGAGCTTCGCGAGCTCCGGGCTAGTGATGGTGTCATGAGTAGGGATGAAAATGGCTTGTTTAGAAAGCCGGTCTACCATGACCAGGATGGCTGTGAAGCCAGTGGATGAAGGGAGTTGCTCAATGAAATCCATAGAGATGGAATTCCATGGTTTTCTGGTATGGGGAGCTGTTTCAGCAATCTGTAGGGTCTATGGCACAGTGTCTTAGCTCTTGCGCAGGAGGTACAGGACCGGACATAGTCCTTGACAAAGGTCCGGAGACCAGGCCAAGTATATTCACGCCGGATTAGTTCTAGAGTCCGGTTTTGCCCAAAGTGACCAGCAAGTGGGTGATCATGTCGATACTGGAGTACCTGGAGATGGAGATCATCCAAGTCTGGTACATATATACAACCGTCTAGTCGAAGGAATCCAGCCTCATCAGTGGACCAGCGAGAGTCCAGTGGATCTGCGAGGTGGACCTGGGCAATGGGATCAGAGGGTAGTGCGGACAGGATGTCACTATGGAGTGTTTCCACATCCATGATTGCGACTGCACGGAGAACCGGAAACTCTAGGTAAGTAGTGCAAAGAGAATTAGAGAGCTGTTCTTGAGTGAACACCAGCCTAAGGTTTTGGGCGTTAACCCAGGCATAGCCACTATCTCCCTCTTTGGGGTAGACATCCCATCATCTAGTGAGGGCATCAGGCTTGCCACCGAGCTTACCAGGGCGGAAGCGAATGACAAGATTAAATTGTGATAAAAACTCGGACCACCAGGCTTGCTGGCAGGACAGTACTTTTGAGGTGGAGAAGTACTCGAGGTTTTTGTGGTCCGTGACGATGTCTATAGGAGAGGCGGAGCCCTCAAGGTAATGGCGCCAGTTCCGGAAAGCTTCGAAGATAGCAAGCAGTTCCTTATTGTGGGTGTTGTAGTTTAACTCTGGAGCAGTCAAAGTCTGGGAGTAGTATGCAACCGGACGAATCTCTCCGTCAGCGCAAGTGATAGACAGGATGCCAGCGACAGCATAGTTGGAGGCATCAGTTTCCACGATAATAGGGGTGTCTGGAATGAAGTGAGTGAGTATGGGCACAGTAGTGAAGGTGTGCTTGAGAGCATTGAAAGAGCATCGACAGTCCTCGGAGAAGTTCCAAGGAGCATCTTTCCGGGTGAGCCGGGTAAGAGGGACCACAATGTCTGAGTAATTGAATATAAACTGGCAGTAGAAGTTGGTGAAGCCTAAGAAAGACTGGATATCCTCCACCTTTCGAGGTTCAGGCCAGTTGGAGATGGTTTGGATCTTGTCCAGAGACATAGTCAAACCGTCCAGAGATAGGCGGTAGCCAAGATACTCTACCGAGTCCAAGTGGAACTCACACTTCTCCGGTTTGGTGAAGAGACCATGTAACCGGAGGTGGCGGAGTACTTCCTGGACATGCTGCTGGTGGGACTCCATATCCTCAGAGTAGATGAGGATGTCGTCGAGGTACACGACAACTGTTATGACCATGTCCAACTCCGGGACTTATCCAGTTACTCCGGTCACATCGCAGCACTCTAGCCCAACTCCGGTCGCTCACAGTTACTCCGGTCACAGTCGCGCAGATATGCCTCCGTTAAGTATGACCCTTGGACTATCCTCTGTTCGCTCGTTACCACACCTCGCCGTTTACCCTGCCTTGACGTGAGTTCTCCGTGAACTCGATATATCCCATACCTTGTAGCATTTTCACCGGACCTGGTTTATTTTACCTGGACCTGACTTAGTACTTTCTCCGGTTATCCCTTGTCCGCTTTTTAGGCTGTTTACTTGTCACCGTAAGTACTCGTCCCTAGCTGTTACTTAGTATAAGTACTCTGTAGATTATCCTGTATTCTTCAGTCTGAAATCAACCATAGTCATCTACTCCTGGTCCTGTCCGTCTCCGTCTCTGTCTCCATCTCCTCTTCTTGACCGGAACCTACGCAAGGGATCAACGCTCGTTCTCCTTAGTTGTTGAATCCAAGCGGTCACCAACTCCGGCCGGACTAATCTCTTGTCCAGCCCTCTGCCCTTATCCTTCGTCCGTTTCCGTCTGGACTTGACCGGACCCCTTACCAGAGTAGACCCGGACTTGACAGTATTTCAGACTCACACTTGTGTGGGTTCACTATCCCAATCTCATACGCAAAACTAGTTTTCTACCTCTCATGACCATGACTACGCGCTCTCGCGCTCGTACCGCTGCAGCACTTGCTGAGGAAGCAGGTGCAGTAGACGACCTCCATCTTTCTGCCGCACAACAAGCCCTGTCTAACCGCAGGCAACCTCCGGCTTCCGTTAGCCAATTCCGGAGCTTCACAGCTCGAAACCCCACAGCGTCTGTGACTCCGCGTCGAGATGCTGCGTCTCAGAGCCTTCGTGGTTCTGCAGACTTAGGTCACCATGAATCCGTTTCTGGTGACCGGTTTCCCTACCATCGCGACCCCACTCCGGAACGTCGCGAACCCGGTCGTTTCCAATGGTTCGGCCCTGAGGACGGTCCCGGAGATGATCCGGACGACCCCGGAGATGACAACAACAACGATGACGACGACAAATTTCTTGACGCCACGGAAGAGCTAGACCCTAGTCTGACTGTCTTCCACAATCTCGCCGTCGCTGTCAACCGTCTCTCCCGCTCCTCTCGTCGTACCAACGACTCCTCTTCCTCGCGTGCCAAGGTCCGTGAACCGGACACCTTTGACGGCACGGACCCCAAAAAACTCCGGACCTTCTTGGTCCAGTGTGAGTTGTGCTTCCAGGATCGAGCCAAGGCATTCCGCCTTGATAGGGCAAAGGTAACTTTCGCCCAATCATATCTAAAAGGGATGACTCTAGAATGGTTCGAACCGGACCTGCTTAACTCCGGTAATCCGGCTGACCGTCCACGTTGGATGGACAGCTGGGTCCACTTCGTCGCTGAGCTCCAGAGTACCTTTGGACCTCACGACCCCATCGCTGATGCAGAGCATCAACTCGAGCATCTCCGGATGAAGGACGCTCACCGCGTTACGCGGTACATAGTAGACTTCAACCGACTCGCCTCCCAGGTCCAGGACTACGGAGATGGCGCGCTCCGCCGCCTGTTTTACTCCGGTCTCCCGGATCGTCTCAAGGACGAAATTGCTCGAGTTGGGAAACCCCTGACTCTACATGGGCTTAGGGCCCTTTGTCAAGAGATCGACGTGCGCTATTGGGAGCGCAAAGACGAGATCTCTCGTACGACGAAGACCCAGTCCACCTCGACCCCAACCAAGTCCTCCAACTCTGGAGGCAACTCATCCAACTCCGGTCAGGAGAAATCCAAGACCAGAAACCCCTCCAGCTCCGCCAACTCCTCTGGCTCGTCAAAGGCGACCAGCAACCAGTCCTCCTCCGGTTCCAGACCGGACTTAACCAACAAACTTGGTAAGGACGGGAAGCTAACCGCAGACGAGTGCAAAAGGCGTCTGGAAAACAACCTCTGCATGTTCTGCGGAGGTACCGGTCATTTCGCGGACAACTGTCCAAAGAAGACCAAAAAGGCCAAAGCTTGCGCTGCGGCCATCGCTGCTGAGTCCAGTAAGACGGACTCGAACTCGGGTGCCAACTCCGAGTCAAAAAAAGAGTAAGCAGCTCCCGGCCCTCCGCACAACCGGTGAGCTGCATTGACTCCGGAAGTGCACCCAAGGAGGCTCGCCTCAACGCGTCCGCTCTTTACGATCCTAACTCCCTTATGCCTCATGTTTTCCTTTTGTCTTACGATTTACCAGAAGTCCGTGCGCTTGTGGACTCCGGTTCCACGCACTGTTTTGTAGATACCCAATATGCTCTCGGACACTCTCTCTCCACTTACTCTGTTCCTCCGATTGTACTCCGGCTCTTTGACAGTACATCAAACTTTGTAATTACTCAAGCCGTCAATTTATCAGTGCAGTTCCCCGCATCCGGTGATGTCACCCCTATGACCTTTTACCTCGCTCCGCTAGATTCTGAATGCATGATTGTCCTTGGACATAACTGGCTCACCTGCTACAATCCGTTGATTGACTGGGTACTGAGCAGTTTAACTTTCCAGACCCCTGCACCAAGTTTGCTAGCACCCCCGTCGACTCCCTCTCCGGTTCAGTCCGGTAACCCTGTCTCCGGCCTCTCCGGCCAATCTGACCCCGGCCTCGCGCCATCTGTCGACACTCCAGTTTGCACCCCTCCGCACATCTCTCTAATCAATGCAGCTGCATTCGTGCATGCATGCAAGTTAGAGGGATCCACCAAGTACCAACTTCAGCTGCGTCCCTCTGACTCAGCGAAGGCTCGCTCTTCCTCCGCCTCTACTCCGCCGGACTTGGACATTGTCCCTCCGGAGTATCGCGATTATGCGGATGTGTTCAGCAAGGCGAAGGCCTCTGAACTTCCCCCGCATCGCGACTACGATCTGAAGATCG